>Ga0138256_10000291_pt1 | contig 57418 bp, 36 predicted proteins | sample KNB2016incub_MG_FD_105486 | JGI IMG/M metagenome (GOLD analysis project Ga0138256, IMG submission 105486) | Active sludge microbial communities from wastewater in Klosterneuburg, Austria - KNB2014incub_MG | ecosystem: Engineered > WWTP > Activated sludge > Unclassified | place: Austria...
GACCTCGCCGACGCGTCCGGCCAACGCCGGATCCCATGTGGCGCCGAGGGCCATCGCGCTCGGTACGTCCGTCATGCCGCCGCGCAGCGGGCTGAGCGGGAACGCCGCCCCGTCGCTGTCGACCGCGATCCACAGCGGGACGTACGCCGCGTGCCGGGCGGCGCGCGCCTGCAACGCGTTCGCCAGGAGCGCCACCTGGCGCGGCGTGTCGGGTGCGTTGACGAAGTTGCCGGCGCGCGGGTCGAGGATGACGCCGCCGACGCCCTGATCGACGAGGCGGGCGATCGCGCGATCGTCGGTAACGGCGTCGCCCCGGAACGGCACGAGGAGGAGCTGGCCGACGCGCTGCGCGGGGGTCATGTCGGCGATCAGGTCGTCGATCTCGCCGGCGGCCGTTGCTGCGCGGGGCGGCGCGGCAGTCGCGCAGGACACGGCGACGGCCGCGGCGAAGCAGAGGAGTGTTCGGGTGCGCACGTTGGGCAAGGATAGGGAATCCGCAGCCGAACGCCAGCACCGGCCGCACCGGGCGATCGGGCGCCGACGCCGTGTCGGCCCCGAAGACGCGGCCGGGCAGCGTGGTTGACAGAATGGCCCACGGCGTGTTAATGTAGTTGTAACCCGCGTGCCCGTGCGGCTGCAGGTAGCTGCAGCCGGCGGTGGACATGAGGTTTGGGGCCACACTCTCCGCCGGGCGGTGTGCGTGGTCCCAAGGTCCGAAGCGGGGTCGTTTGGCCGTCGAACCGGCAGGACGACAGTCTACGGAGGTCATTCGGCCCGTGTGCGCAGCAATCGGTGTTATGGACGAAGAGAGGCGCCTGGCGACGAAGTCCTGGGTCTGCCCCTGCCCGAGCTCTGACGGGACCGCGCGCCGGCGCCTCTCGCCCGTGCATAACGGTGTTGGGAAATTGGGCGTTACGCACGTTTGTCGAATGCGACTTCATTCCTGGACGATCCCCCATGCGTCGGGAGTGATGCAGCACGGCCGATGGGCACGGACCGCGGAGCGGCCCGTCTTCTCAGTTCGGGTCTCCTTGGTGCGATCGCACTGAGGGGCGACGAGTCCGGCAATGGCGGGCAGTCAGAGATAGCCGTTTCCGCTGCCCCGGACGGCGAACGCGATGCGGAGGATAAGGCATGAGCCATCGACACGCGGCGGTGTTGCTGACAGCGGGAGCCGCCCTGCTGGTTGTCCTGACCGGCCCGACCCCCACGCGCGGGGCGGCGCCGGGCACCGCCGAACACCCGGCGTCCCTTCCGGCCCCGTGGTCGGCCGACGGCGGAGCCCTGCCGGGGGTGCTCGGTCCGGACGACGCCGCGCCCGCCGGCAGCGGCCTTGTGTCGCGATCGCACGGCGCCGGTGGGCCGGTCGTGGCCGCCGGTGGGCGGGCCGCCGAGCCGCTGCAGTCGGATCCCGACGACGACCCGGGCTACATTCCGAACCGACTCATCGTCGGCTTTCGCCCGGAGGCGACCGACGAGTACAAGCGCAAGCTGCACGAGAAGTACGGCGGGCAGGTCATCGACCAGATCCAAAACCTGAACATCCAGGTGCTCCGGGTCACCGACACGGACCTGCTCACCCAGGTTCGGGCCTATCAGTCCGAGGTGCAAGTGGCCTTTGCCGAGCCGGACTACCTGGCGCACATCCTCGGCGCCCCCGACCCGGTGTCGCCCCGTGCGGACGTTGCGGCCGGGAAGGCCGGTGGACGAAACCCATTGGACCGCCTCGGCCTCCAGATCACCCCGAACGACCCGATGGTCGGCTCGCAGTGGCACCACACCAAGATCGAGTCGGCGGCCGCGTGGGACCGCCAGCGCGGCGCCGGGATCACGATCGCCATCGTAGACACCGGCACGAACTGCAGCCATCCGGATCTGGCCGGCAAGTGCGTCGCGGGCTATGATTATGTCAACCGTGACAACAACCCGGCCGATGACCAGGGCCACGGCACCCACGTCGCCGGCATCGCCGCGATGCAGACGAACAACGGGGTCGGCGGCGCCGGCGTCGGTTGGGACAGCCGGATCATGCCTGTCAAGGTGCTCGACCGAACCGGCAACGGCGGTCACTCCGCGATCGCCAGCGGGATCACGTTTGCGGCCGACAACGGCGCGCAGGTGATCAACATGAGCCTCGGCGGCGCGTTCACGTCCTCGACGCTCCGGAATGCGGTCGACTACGCGATCCAGCGCGGCGTCGTCGTCTTGGCGGCGGCGGGCAACGAGAATACGTCGAATCCGAGCTATCCGGCCGCCTACAACGGCGTCATCGGGATCTCGGCCACCTCGCAGTCGGATCAACGGGCCAGCTTCTCGAACTACGGCAACGCGATCGACGTCGCCGCGCCCGGCGTCGCGATCCTCTCGACGGTCATGACGGGCGGCTACCAGCCATGGAGCGGCACGAGCATGGCCTGTCCCGTCGCGGCCGGGCTCGCGGCGCTCCTGGTGGCCCAGAACCCGAGCCGTACGCCGGCCCAGGTCGAACAGATCCTCGAGCAATCGGCCGACGATCTCGGGGATGCCGGCTGGGATCCGTACTTCGGCTGGGGCCGGATCAACGCCCGCAAGGCGCTGAACCTCGCGCCCGGCACGACGACGCCCGGCACGCCCGCGGGCGGCGGGACGAGTACCGCCCCGCCGCCGACCCAGGCGACGGCAACGCCGTCCGGCAATTTCGTGCTCCAGGTCGAGGAGCTGATCAACCTGAAGCGCGCCGGCGCCGGCCTCAACCCGCTGGCCTCGAGCCAGCAGCTGCGCAACGCATCGACCCGCCACTCGAACGACATGGCGTCCGGCAACTTCTGCGGGCACGACGGCACGGATGGCAGCACCGCCCAGTCGCGGATGCTGGACGCGGGCTACGGCCAGCCTTACGGCGAGATCGTGGCCTGCGGGCTCGTGTCGCCGGCGGCGGCCGTCGAAGCGTGGTGGAACAGCCCCGCGCACAAGGCGATCATGTTGTGCACGACGTGCACCGAGCTCGGTGCCGGGTACCGCAACATCGGCACGTACGGCCACTTCTGGACGGTCGATTTCGGCCGCCGGACCGTGTCGGGCGCCACGCCGACGCTGGCGAGCACGGTGCCGCCGCCGGTCACCGGCACCGCTGCGCCGTCCGCGACCCCGCCACCGCCGACACCGACGCTCCACGCGCCGCCGGGTGGCGTGAACGTCGAGATCGCGCCGCGCAACAACAAGGCCGGCTGGGTCGTGAGCAACGTGCCCAACCAGAACTTCTTCACGGATGAGGAGGACACGTTCACCGGGACGTACGCCAACCGGACCTATCACGGCGCGGCCCAGTTCGAGCTCGGCGTGATCCCGGCCGGCGCGACGATCAACAGCGCCCGGCTGGAGATGATCGGCCGGGACGCCTCGTTCCTTGGCGTCGGCGGCACTTGGACGGTGAACCTGCTGCGGACCGACATCGACGCCGGCTTCGCCGGCCAGGGCTACACCGGGATCCACAATGCGGCCATCGACGTCACGTTGATGCCGCTGCTCGGTCGCGACCTGCTGGGCGAATCGCAGAAGAACGCGTTCAACATGGACGACGGCGCGCTGAACGTGCTCCGCGCGCGGCATATCGGCTCGCGCGCCCTTTCGATCCGGATGGACGGTCCGCCCCCCGGCGGCAACGTCACGAACCTCTTCACGTGGGACACCGGCTACGGCCAGACGACGCGCTATGCCGGCGTGCGGCTGTTCGTGAACTACAGCACGGCCGGCAGCGGCCCCCCGCCGTCCGCCACGCCGTCACCGACCGAACCGCCGGCGCCGAACACGGCGACGCCGACCGTCGGCGCGTCGCCGACCCCGACCAGGACGCTCGTCCCGCCGACGGCGACGTTCACCGCGCCGCCGCCGCCGCCGACCGTCACGCCGTCGCCGACGCTCGTGATTCCGCCGACGCGCGAACCGGACGGCAACGAGATCGACATCCTGCCGGCATGTCTCGACGTCGGCTACGTCCGGTCGTACGAGGCGTTCAACCACTTCTGCGACGACGACATGTTCGCCGGCTACTACCAGGGCCGGATCTACTTCGGCGGCGTTCAGTTCGATCTCTCGGCCGTGCCGGCCGGTCGGGCGGTGCGCAGCGCACGGCTCCTGATGAACGGCCTGTCGACCCGCTACCTGTCCGATGCGGGCAACGGCGTCTGGGAGGCGAACCTGCTCGAGGCGTCGGTCGACAGCGGCTGGCGCGGCGTGTCCTATGAATCGCTGCGCAGCGCCAGGATCTCGTCCAAGCTCCAGCCGCAGCTGCACCAGTACGACCTTGGCGTCGGCATCCAGAACGTCTTCACGTTCGATGCGACGCAGCTGCGCGAGCTCGAGTTCCGCAAGGAAGCCACGGGCAAGGTCAGCTTTCGGATGGACGGCCCGCAGATCGGCGTGAGCAACGTCATGGACTGGGACACCGGTTTCGGCGCCGGGCAGCGCAACCCGCCGATCCTGCGGATCACGCTCGGCCCACCCGGCAGCGGCGAGCCGGTGCCGACGAAGTCGACGGACGACTTGGCGAAGATCAACGAGATCGTGGCCGAGATCAACCGGGTGCGCGTGGCGAACGGCCGCGGCACGGTGGCGGTGTCCAGCGAGCTGCAGTCCGCGGCCGGGACGCACAACACGGACATGATCCGCAACAGCTTCTTCAGCCACACCGGCAGCGACGGCTCGTCGCCCGCCCAGCGCGTCGCACGCACCGGCTACCCCGCCACGGCGGTCGGCGAGCTGCTGGCCGCCGCCAACGGCACGCCGGCGGTCGTCGTGCAGGCCTGGCTGGATCAGGGGCAGCGGGACACCGTCCTCGACCCGACGTACACCCAGATCGGCGCCCACTACCAGTTCGTCCGCGCAGTCGGTTATCAGCACTACTGGACGGTGGTGCTCGCCGCACGGGCACCGTGACGGACCGGGCGGCGCAAGCCGTCTGACCGATTCGCGGCCGCTTCGATCCGTGACGAAAAGACGGCGCCCTGGTTCCCTCGCGGGATCCAGGGCGCCGTCGCTCGTGTTGAGCGAACCCGCTGCGGTTACGGGACCGGGGTCTCGAAGGCGGACACCGCCGGCCGCGTCCGCGATGCGATCGGCTGGGAGCGCACGAAACCGCTTGTGCGCAGCGCCATCGGCAGGAAGATCGTGCCCGTGCTGACGATCGACACGCCCGCGACCGGGGGCTTGCCGACTTCGACGATGTTCGAGTTCGCCTTGGCCCCATCGGCCTCGACCTCGATGATGACGTCACCGTCGCGCCCATCGGACACGATGTAGACACCGGCCAGGTTGGACTGGCTCGGCGGCACGATCGTCCGACCGCGGTCCGTGATGAGGTCGATCGAGGTGCCGGAATTGACGACCTCCGGCTCGTTCTGGCCGGGCACCCGCCGCTCGTACGCCAGGTAGCCGACGCTCGGCGGCAGCAGGCGGAGCTTGACGGGCGTCCCGTCGGCCACGTTGTTCCCGTTCAGATCCTTGATCTCAACGGTCACGCCGCCGCGCCGGTCCCGAATCCGGTGAATCGCCTTGGGGTTGACGATGATCCGCATGTTCACCGCCGGGCCGACGACGTTGAACTTGGTTGCCGCCTCGATGTCGCCGGCATCGGCGCGCAGCGTGACCTGGCCGTGATCGGGCTGCGGCGCAGGGACGGCGCTGCCGGCCGTGTACGTCACCTCGGCCACGCCCTCCACCGGTGTCACCTCGGCCGAGCTGAGCGTCCCGAACCCGGTCGGATCGAGCGAGAACGCCACCTTGGTCCCCGAAACGGGCAGGCAGTTGCGGTCCGTGACGAACGCGCTGAAGCGCGCCTGGTGGTTCACGCCGGGTGCGGTCACGCTCGTGGCGAACACGGCCGTGGCGCCGTCGGGATACGTCAGGCGCAGCCCGCCGAGGTTGCCGCGGTCCGTCTGGTCGGGGCTCGGGAAGATGAGCGCCGGTGCGCCCGGATCACCGACGGTCCAGAGCGCCGTGTCGGCCGGCGTCGTTCGCTGCTGCCCGCCGACGACGTCGAACAGGTCGGTGTTGTACTGCACGCACGCCTGCAGCCGACTGCCCTGGTAGCTGGCGGTGGTGCGTGGGATCGCCCAACCCGTCGTGTCGCTCGGCACGGCCGCGAGGCCGCTGGCGATCTTGGTCTGCGCGGTGGCGATGAGGGCCGTCGCTTCGCCGACGATCATGCACCCACGCGCCGGGTCCGGCTTGATCGGCGGCCCTTCGTTGGCCTGCTGCGGCTGGAGAAGGCCGGGCACCTGCTGCAGCTTGACCAGCGCCTGCTCCAGCGCGGTCCGGGCGGCCGACAGGTCCGGTGCTGCGGCGGCGCCGGCGCGGCCGGGCGCCATGTCCGGCATGCCAAGCATCGCCTGCAGGGTGCGGCTGAGCTCACTCGTCGTCAGCGCCGAGGCGTCCAGCGGATCGAGGATCGTCGGCAGCCAGCGCTGGTAGGGGTGCGGGGGCGAGGCCGTCGGCGTCGGCTGACCGGGCTGCGGCGTCGGGAGCTGGATCGGCCACGTGTCGGGCGGCGCCGGGAAGTTCTGACACTTGGTGCCGACAGAGGCGATCGACTCGGACAGCGCCAGCTGGGTCACGCTGATCGCCGATCGATAGCTCGACACGAAGTCGGCGGCCGAGACGGCGATGGAACGCTTGCCGGCACCGGCTCCGAGCGCCGGCAGCGACTGCTTCTTGACCACGACCCCGGAGAGATCGCGCAACTGGACCACGAACTGCTCACCGCCGGCGGCATTGTCGTACGCCACGACGGCGAAGAGGCTGGTGGCGGCAGTACCGAAGTTTCGTCGAGGATCACCGTCGCGCACATCGCTCATATAGAGCTGGGCGTTCACGCGATCGGTCTGAGCGAGGGGGGCGGCGGCAGCCGGATGGGCCGGGCCGCCGACGACCATCAGGACACCGATGGCGACGCCGAGGGTCGAGAGCACGGTGACCAGGACGGCGGACAAACGTGGCATGTGGGGCATCTCCTTGCGTACGGGTGAAGGCAGCCAACGAGCCAGTCTGCAGACGCAGAGGATCGCCGGCACGACGTCCGCGCGGGCATCACATGCCGCAGCGGCGCCGGAACACACGATGGTCTTGACGTCATGACGCACAGGACACGGCCAAAGTCACGGGGCGCGTCCCGCGCGTCGCGGCACGGCGCACTATAGCCGGCGGCGGAACCAAAGGGCGAGCCCCACCAACACGGCGATGCCAAGACCGAGGACGACGAGGTTCGGACCGTCCCCGCCCGCCGGCGTCGAACCGCCCGATGTTGCGTTGCCCGCCGGCACGGTGAACGTCGGCAGCGGCACGCTGCCGGATGCCTCGTTCCCGGCGGCCGGCCCGCCCGCGAGCGGCTGCGCGCCGCCGGCGTTCGACGGGTCGATCGCACCGGGCGGCGCGGCGGCGTCCGCGCCGTCCTGCGGCGGCGGGAGCCCGAGCGCGACCGACGTGGCCGCCTTGCTCTCGATGAGCGCCGACACCTGGGCGGACTGTGTCGCCACGACGGGCTTGCCCCCCTCGACGGCCGCCGTGCTGCGGCCCGCCTGCGTCGTGTCGGCGGACAGAGCCGTCGTCGGCACGGGCGTGTTCTGTCGCGTGGCCGCGCCGGAACCGCCACCACCGCCGCCGGTGAACGTGGCCGGCAGCCGGGGTGTCGCCGACGGCGCCGCCGTGACTTCGGCGGCAGCGTTGTTCGGGCTCTTGTTCGTCGCCTGGATCACGACCATATCCGCGCTCCCGGCCGCCGTGGAGGCCATGCCGAGCTCGTCGACGGTCACCGAGACGGTGTAGGGCGCGTTATCGGCGTACAACGCCGCCATCGTGAACGAGGTGAGCTTGCCGACCTCCTCCTCGAGCTCGCCGGCCGCGGTGGCGAGCTCGTTCGCGGCAGGCGCGAGCTGCTCCAAACGGGCGCGCGTGGCCGCGACATCGGTCACGCCGATCCCAAGGATGTCTCCCACCGCCTCCTGTACCTCAGGATAGAGGCGGTCGATCGTCTGCTTGGCCGCGAGCGCGGGCCCGGTCAATCCTGCGCGGTCCATCGGCACGAGCACGCGCCCGAGGGAACGCAGATCGCGCTCGAGGCTAGTCCGCGCGTTGACGATCTCGCCGTCGACGCGGCGCGTGTCGGCGCCCATCTCCGCCAGCTCGCGGATGTCGTCGCAATAGAGCTCGACCAGGCCGGCGGCGCCGTGGACGAGATCGGTGGCCGTCAGCTCCACACGGGCCGTGCCGGCACCGCTGTAGCGCTCGGCCTCGAGATCGAGCAGCGGCTCGCCGCTGTTGTCGAAGACATCGACCTTGATCCGCGTCTTGTTCGCGTCCGTGTAGTCGAACAGCGCCCACGCGCTCGTCGCGTCCGTCGACACGTTGCCGGACTCGACGGCGTCACCGCCGGCCTCGGTCGTCGAGATCCGGACATTCGAGACCTTCGTGATCGCCTGCGCCGATGGCGCCCACAGCGGGGTGAGAAGCAGCGCCGCGGCAAGGCCGGCGCCTGCGAGCATGCGTCGCATTGGGTACATCGTCCACACGTCCTTGTCTGTTTCTTTCATTGCGGCCCGGTCGGCGCGGCGCGCCGCGAGCCGGGGTCGGGGCGATCAGCGCTGCTTGAGCGCCGACATTCCAGCCCACACCACGATGGCCAACAACACGATGACGCCGAGGCCGCTCCCGAGGAGCAGGAGCTGGCTCGGCTCGCCCGCCTGCGGCGCCGTGGCCCCGTTGCCGCCGGCGGGCGGATTGATTTGGGGCGCCGCCGGATTCACGCCGCCCGAGGCCTCGTCGACCGGCACGTTCTGGACGTTGCTCGCCGGAATCACCTCGGCACTGCCGACGAGGAGCGTCAGGCCGTCGGCCGGGCTCTCCCGTCCGTCGACCTCGACGTAGGCGTTCACGAGGTACTCGGCATCGGCGAGGGGTTCCTCGAAGGTGAACTCGACCGAGTTCGTGCCCGGTACCGAGAGCTCCGTCTCCTGCATGCCGGCGATGACCCCCTGCGGTGCGATGACCTTGATCACCGCGCGCCGGGCGGCCGTGCCGTCGTACTCGAACCACACCTTGAACTGCTTCGTGCCGGCGGGCGCCTTGAAGAGCTTCTCGCCGGCCGGTGCCGGCTGCTCCCAGACCGTCTGCCCGGTGTCGTCGCCGATACGGATGTTGCCGACGGTGGCGCGGCCGGACTGCGCGAAGACCGGCACGACGAGCATGCCGGCAGCGGCGACGGCGCACAGCAGCGCACCGATGCGGCCAAGCCGCGCACCCAGGACGGCGCCTTGGTCCGCACCCAACTCGGCACGATGGCGGGGGTTGCTCATGCGTTTCTCCTCGCGCCGGCGCTGGCGCGCGGCGCATGATTCTGGCGATGTCGAGATGGACGTCACCGAGCACCCAGTGTCGGGGCACGGCGTAAGCCTCGGCTGAAGCCCGGGTAAGCGCCGCCTGAGCGGACTGCCGCACCGGAATGGCGCGCCGCAGCAACCGTCGTCCCTGCGGAACGGCCGAGGGGCGAGGGATGGCGATCATATCACCCGGCGACTCCGGCGACAAAGCCGGACACCCTTGGCGCGTCCGCCCTGCCGCGTCGGCCTCCGGACGGCCTCCGGTCGGCCTTCGCTCAACCTCCGATCAAGCTCCGCCCAACCTCCGCCCAACCTCCGCCCAACCCTCCGCTCAGCGCGAGCGGAGGAATGCGCCCTTGCTCAACACCGGCAGCTGGATGCGGGCCGGCCCCCACACCCAGAACTCGGCGGTGACGGCAATGTCGCCCGCCACCTCCACTTGGACGACGAAGGTGTCCGTGGCGTGGTGCCCGGTCGACGGGAGCGGCAGGTCGCGCAGCTGAGCCGCTTGCGCGCTCAGATCCGTGGACGCCCGCACGACCTCGCCGAGCATCGTATCCACCTGCGCCGCCCGACGTTGCTTGCCGGCGATATCGTCCGGCGGAAGCTCGATCGCGCGCGCGAGGATGAGGATGGCGTCACGCAGAGACCCGTCGATCTCGGCGACCTCGGCGGCGGGCGCCGGCGGGAGATCGACGTTGCCCAACAACTCCGCCGTCCACACCAGGCGCAGGACGGCCGCCTCCGCCGACCGGAGGTACTCCTGCACGCCCACGCTGCGTTCCGCGGCCTGCTTGGCGCTCTGCTTGGCGTCGCGCGCATCGGCGCTCAAGGCGCCCGCGAGGACGCCGTACACCGCCGTGCCATCGATGTCGATCGTCGCGGTGCCGTCGCCGCTGTAGCGCGCGCCGTGGCCGAACACCGTCACGCCGCCGCGGCCCTTGACGACGACGCGGATCTCCTGGTCGGCCGCCTGCTCGTACGCGAAGCGGGCGTACACATGGCGCGTGCCTTCGTCGAAGAGCACGGCCTCCGCCGTGGCGGGGGATGTCGGAACCGGCGGAGGACCGGCGTCGGGCCTGGCGGCCACGTAGAGCGACTTCACGCGCACGGCGGCGGTGTCCGCCTCGACCGGCCGGCCGCCCGCGAATCCGGCGAGGGCGGCGAGGGCGGCGATGCCGAGTGCGGCGGGGCACGCGCGGCGCAGCAGGCGGCCGGCTGGGGTCGGTCCGGTCATCGGGATCCTCCGTCTGGGGTCGCGTGGTGGGCAGGTCGGACAAGACACACGCCGGGGCGGAGCGCGTCGCACGTTCGAGAGTTCGGTGATGGTAGTGCGTCGGGCGCGGCGCGAGCAAGGTCGGTGACGCCGCGGATGTGACAGAGTGCTAGCGGCCGCGGATCGCCGCTTGAGGTCGGCGTCGCCCCGGCCGCTAGCACTCTGTCACTGGACACGCTTCGGGGATCCGACAGAGGCAGGCAACCGCAGACTCTGCCGTGACAGAGTACTAGCGCAGTCGGGGGGGCCGGCGCATGGTGAACGCGCGCACGACGAGCGGCAGGTAGACCCGCGGCCCGCGCTCGGGCGACAGTCCGAACAGGACGGTCGTCGTCGTCCCGTCCGTGACGAAGGCGCCCTGTTCGGATGGACCGGTCGTCACCCAGCCGGAGGGCGGCGCGACGCTCACGAAGAAGACGCCGGTCGGGAGCGTCGCACAGACGGGACGGTCCTCGCGGCTGCGCAGCTGCCGGTAGGACGTATGGCGGTCCGTCAGCACGTCGATGAGGACGTCGCCCTGCGCCGCCTCGCCGGCGTCGCGGAAGCCGTCGTGATTGCGGTCGTCGAACACGTCGACGCAGACCGTCCCGTGCGGGCCGTTCACGGTGGGCTCGGGCGTCGGCGAGAGAGTGGGGGCGCGCGTCGGAGGGACCGTCGGGCCGCGGGTGGGCGTGGCGGTCGGACGCGGCGGGCTCGGCGTCGGGCTTGGGGTCGTCGGCGCGCGGGCACCGAAGGCGAACGTCACGGATGCATCGGCCATCGGCGCGCTGAAGTCGTACGCCCGTGTTCCGGAGGCCACGAGGTTGCGCGGCAGCTCGACGAGCTCGAGGCGGTAGGCACCGTCCGCCAAGCCGCCCCAGCAGTGATCGGGGTCGTTCGCGCCGTCCGTCGTCCATGTGATGAAGACGCCCGAGAGCTGGTGCGTCAGCCGGAGCGTTGCCCCGGCCAGGAACCGCTCGCCGGCGTCGCGCCGCCCGTCGCCGTTGCGGTCGTCGAAGGCGATGATGCACGCCTGGCGGCCGGTGAACGTCGAGGGGTCGCGGGTCGGGGTCGGCGGGCCGCTCGGCGTGTTCGTCGGCGTCACGCCCGGCGAAGTCGGCGTGGCCGAGGCGACGCGCGGATCGGCGGTCGGGCCGTCCGTCGGCCCGGGCGGGAACGTCGGCGTCGCGCTCGGCGTGGCGGTCGGCGTGCGGGCCAGGGCGGTCAGGGCGAGCCACGTCGCCGTGGCGCCGGGCCCGGCCGACGCCGTGACGCCCGGCGCCGCCGTCATCGTCGCCACCCAGGCCGCGGTGGCGGTCGCCGCGGCCGCCGTGACGGTCGGACCGGCGACAACCGTCGCGGCGACCTCGGTGCGGAACGCCGCGATCGTGGCGGTGGCGCCGGCGATCGCGGTGGAGGTCTGGGCGATCGGCGGGACGGTGGCCGACGGCGTCGGGGAGACGGACGGGGTCGGCGAGAGCGTCGGCACGGCAGAGATCGTCGCGATCGGCGTCGGAGGCGGTGTGCCGGTGGCCGACGCCGTCGCGCTCGGACCGCCGCCCGGCGTCGGCGGCGTCGGCGGCGTCGGCGATGCGGTCGGAACCGGCGTCAGCGTGGCGGCAAGGCCGATCGCGTAGCTGACGACGAGGGCCGGCCCGCTCGCCGGATCGGGCGGTGACGGCTCACGGTTGTAGACGTCCACGCCGGAGTGCCACGCCGCCAGGTTGTTCTCGTCGGGCAGCGGGCCGTCGACGCGGAACGAGGCGCGACCGGAGCCGTCGACGCGCGCTTCCAGGAGAGGGAGTTGCGCCGGGGCGAAGCCGAACGTGTTCTTTCGCCCCGGGAGGAGGTCGATCTCCTCCAACGACGGGCCGATCTGGGCGGCGACGGCGGCGCTGCTCACCGTCAGGAACGTCGCGTCCCGCCACCCGGCGTCGATCGCACCGTCCAGCAGGACGACCTTCCACTCGCCGGTCTTCAGGAACTCGTTCGTCTGGCCGATGAGCTCGACGCGGGCGTCGAGGATGTTCGCCTCGGCCGGGATCTCGGACAGATCGAACTGGATCATCCCGTAGTGCGGGTTGTCGCCGCGACCCCACATGCCGGCGTAGATCGAGGCGTAGCCGAGGTGGTTCTTCCGGTCGCGCTGCGCCGAGACCTTGGGCACGTAGCCGACATCCGCCGGCGCGGGGCGAAGCGTGATCGTGTCGAACGACTGGGCGGGCGGCGGTGTCGGCGTCACCGTCGGCGGCGGGCCGGCGTACGTCGGCAGCGGCGTCGGGGTGACGGTGGCGTTGCCGGCCAGCCACTGGGCGGCGTCGGCATACTCCGTCTTGCAGTCGCGCGGGCAGTACTTCACGGTCACCGTCGCGCGGTCGACGACCTTGATGATCCCTTGCGCCTGGTTCGATTCCTGCGTCGAGAACCGCAGCGGCTGGACCGCCCGGAACAGCGGGAACGATGCGGCGTCCTCGACGAGCTCGACGAGGATGCCGACCGGATCGGCGTCGCTGACGACGCGAACGGTGATCCGGTCCTTCTTGGACGCGTCGAGGTTCGCCGCCGGGTCGCGCGCCGTGATGTCCGCCTGCGCCGCCGCACCGTAGTAGACGTCGGCGTCGAAGGCGACATAGAGCCCGACGTACCACTCGATGCCGGCGCCGATGCCCGAGAACGGACCCTCGGGCCAAACCGCCGACGTGTAGTACGGGCTGCCGCCGGGCGGAATGCCGTTCTTCTTCTCGAACGTGATCGTCTCACAGCCCACACCGCTGTACACGATGCCGTCGGGGTGGTTGACGAACTGCCGGCCGCCGCCCGAGTCCTTGACGAACACGCGCACGAGGTCCTCGAACGAGTGGCAGTAGATGATGTGGACGGTGTCCGTGCCCGCCGGGAACTCGGTGACGCCGGGGCCCTGCATGCAGTGGTTGTCGTCCAGCTGGGCCTGGTAGGTCTCGTCGCACATGTGGAGGTGCCAGGCCGGCGTGATGACCGGGGTCGCACAGTACGGCGGGCAGGCCTGCGCGGCGGCGCGCGGCGGCACGGCCGTGGACACGACGTCCAGCACGAACAGCAGCGCCGACACCGCAATGCACAGGCCGAGCGGCCCGATGCGGCGTGCGGCGCTCCGCGGGGGGGCGGGGGGCTGCGGGAGGGTTGCCATGGCTCGTGGGTTGAGACGTGCCGAGCGCCGCCGGCGTTACGGCGGGTCGGCCCGGGCATGGCGGACGTCCAATGTCCGGCAGCTGAAGCTGGCCGGCTGGTGGCCTTCGGCCATGGTGCCCGCCTTCGCGGGCACCCAGAAGCTCGAGCGCCCGCGAAGGCGGGCGCCATGGCGGCCCGTCAGGGACGCCTCCAGCCGGCCAGCTTCAGCTGCCGGTGCGTTCTGTTCGCGCCCCTCGAATCTATCGCGTCTCTGATGCGGCGCGGCGACGTCTTCATTGGCGGGCCGTCTGGCCGCCGCTTATACTTGCGGCCAGTGCGATCAAGTGAGGAGACGCCCGAACATGATGCCATTTGACCGGTTCACCGAGCGCGCGCAGGACGTGATCGCCCGATCACAGGAGATCCTGATGCGCTACAACCATAACCAGATGGACACCGAGCACGTCTTCCTGGCGCTGCTCGAACAGCCGGACGGGCTGGCGAACGAGATCTTCGAGGAAGTGCTCGGCGTGAACACCGAGCTCCTGGCCATGCAGCTCGATGAGTACCTCACGAACAACCGCAAGCTTCACATCCCGGGCCGCACCGGCTCGGGCAATCAGATCTACGTGACACCGCGCATCCAGCGCATCGGCCAGGTGGCGATGAGCGAGGCGCAGTCGCTGACGGACGAGTACATCTCGACCGAGCACATCCTGCTGGCGATCGCTTCCGAGGAGCGCGGCCACGCGGCGCGGCTGCTGAGCGAAGCGGGCGTCGACAAGGAAGACATCCGGATGGCGATCGAGGAGGTGCGCGGCGGCCAGAAGGTCACCGACCCACGCGCCGAGACGCGCTACCGCGTGCTGGCGAAGTACGGCCGCGACCTGACCGACCTGGCGCGCGCGGGCAAGCTCGACCCCGTCGTCGGCCGGCAGGAGGAGACGCTGCGGATGATGCGCGTCCTCATGCGCCGCACGAAGAACAACCCCGTCCTGATCGGCGAACCCGGTGTCGGAAAGACCGCCATCGTCGAGGGCTTGGCGCAGATGATCGCCGACGGCGAGGTGCCCGAGATCCTCATCGACAAGCGCGTCGTCGAGCTCGACCTCGGCGCGATGGTCGCCGGCAGCAAGTTCCGCGGCGAGTTCGAGGAGCGCCTGAAGGCGGTCATGGACGAGATCCGCAATGCCGAGGGCAAGGTGATCGTCTTCATCGACGAGATTCACAACGTGGTCGGCGCCGGCGCGGCGCAGGGCGCGATGGACGCGAGCAACCTGATGAAGCCGGCCCTTTCGCGCGGCGAGCTGCAGTGCATCGGCGCGACGACGCACGACGAGTACCGCACGCACATCGAGAAGGACCGCGCGCTCGAGCGCCGGTTCGCCCCGATCTGGGTCGAGCAGCCGTCCGTGGACGACGCGGTGCGGATGCTCAAGGGCTTGCGGCCGCGCTACGAGGCGCACCATCAGGTGAAGATCACGGACGAGGCCGTCACGGCCGCGGCCGAGCTTTCGGAACGCTACGTCACGTCCCGCAGCCTGCCCGACAAGGCGATCGACCTGATGGACGAGGCGGCGGCCAAGCTGAAGATCGCGATGTACAGCATGCCGCCCAAGCTGCGCAAGGATGCCGCCCAGCTGGCCACGCTGGCCGCCGAGGAGGAGGAGGCGTGGCAGGGGCGCAACTACGAGCGTGCGGCCCGGGTGAAGAGCCAGCGGATGCAGCTCGAGAAGAAGCACGTCGCCGAGGTCGAGGCCTGGCGCAAGGAGAACGGACTGGACGACACCGTCGACGAGGAGGACATCGCCGACGTCATCAAGAGCTGGACGGGCATCCCGGTGAACCGGATGCTGGCCAAGGAGGCCGACCGCCTGCTCAAGATGGAGGCACACCTCCACGAGCGCGTGATGGGCCAGGACGCGGCGATCAACGCCGTGGCGGATGCGATCCGCCGCAGCCGCAGCGGGCTCAAGGACCCGCGGCGGCCGATCGGGAGCTTCATCTTCCTCGGCTCGTCCGGCGTCGGCAAGACCGAGCTGGCCAAGGCGCTGGCCGAGTTCCTGTTCGACAGCGCCGACTCGCTGCTCCGGATCGACATGACGGAGTACCGCGAGCGGCACACCGTGAGCCGCCTCATCGGCGCCCCGCCCGGCTACGTCGGCTACGACGAGGGCGGCCAGCTGACGGAGGCCGTGCGACGCCGGCCCTACCGGGTGGTCCTGTTCGACGAGATCGAGAAGGCCCACCCGGAGGTCTGGAACATCCTCCTGCAGGTGCTGGACGACGGCCGGCTGACGGACGGCCACGGCAACGTCGTGGACTTCCGCAACACGGTCATCATCATGACCTCCAACCTCGGCACCGAGTTCTCGATGCGCGGCGGGACGATGGGCTTCGGCAACGTCGAGGAGATCGAGGGCGACAGCCGCTTCGCCGACGACGTGCAGGCGGCACTCAAGCGGGCGTTCCGGCCGGAGTTCATCAACCGGATCGACGAGATCATCGTCTTCCACAAGCTGCGCCCGGAGCACATCGAGCGGATCGTGGGGCTGCAGGTCGATCGCGTGGCCAAGCGCGTGGCCGAGAAGGGTCTGCACCTCAAGTTGTCCGACGAAGCCCGCGCCTGGTTGGCCAAGGAAGGCTACGACCCGGGCTTCGGCGCCCGGCCGCTGCAGCGTCTGATCCAGCGCCAGATCGAAGCCCCGCTGTCCAAGCAGTTCATCGGCGGCGACTTCGAGTTCGGCGATTCCGTCCTCGTCGTCGTCGACGCCGAGGGCAAAGGCCTGGCGTTCGAGCGCCAGGAGGCGGAGCCGATCCCGCTGGAGCAGGTGCTGCCTAGCGAGGCGACGTAGGCCCGAAGGGTCGGCCGGGGCGCGCCGGCGACTTGTGATCAGTGGGGCGTGTTGTGGCGGGTTACCGGTTCACCACCACTGGACACGCTCGGGGTTGCCACCAGAGCGCGAAACCCGGAGATTCTGCAGAGGTGGTGTACTTAGCGCCGCTCGCGGATCTCGTCGACGACCTCGTGCTCGATGTCCACCCCCCCCCGCCGACGCCCCCGCAAGCCGCGCGCGATCCGCGGGCCGGCAGGCTCCGGTGCACGGCCGAGGAAGTAGCCGAGGGTGGTGACCACCGCGGCGCCGGCGACGACGGCGAGCCAGGCGAGGAGTGGCGTGCGGTCGCCGCCACCCAGCCCGCCGAGCGCCGCCGTGAGGCGGTTCACCACGTCGCGCGCCATTCCCCCGACGTCGCCGCCGCTGCCGCCGCCGATCTCCGAGGCAGGCGCGGACGCGGCGACAAGGCTGTCGGATTGGGCGGTGACCCCAGCGGCCGTCGCTTCGAGCGGTCCGTCGTTGACGATCACGTTGACCGGGGCGTCGAGCACGACGTCGTGCGCCACCCCATCGGCCGTGGTCACGGACGACGCGCCGGCGTTCAGCGTCAGCTCGGCGCTGCCGGCGGTCAGGGCCGCGAACGTGACGGTGGCGATGTTGGGCGAACCGGTGGACAGCTGCGATGGGTCGGCGGCGGTCAGCTCCAGCGAAAGGCGCAGGCGGCCCGGCTCGAGGCGGTGCTTGAAGTCCGCTTGCGCGCCGCTCATGGACAGCAGCGGGTCCATGGTGATCGCGGTCACGGCCACGCGGTCGGCGTCGAAATGGAGGTCGAGCGTGACGCGCTGCACGGGCGCATCCGGCGACTGCAGCGCGATCGACACGGCTCGACCGCCCTCGGCTGCCAGCATGAGCATCGTCGGCGAGAGCGTGACGCGAACGGCGGCCGCGTCGCCGGCCGAGGCGTCGTCCGCTGCGGCATCCTCGGCGGCGCCGGCCTGCCCCGTGATCGGGGCTCCACCGCTGGTTGACGGGTAGGTCGTCGGCACTCCGAACGGCATGCCGCCGAACGAGGGCGTCGGCACGCCGTTCGGTGCCCCGCCGACGCCGAGCCCGTTCGACGTCCCATCGCCGGACGGCGGCGGGTAGCTGCTGCCGGGCAGGTTCAACGGCGCCTGCGCATCCGCCGTCGCGCGCATGCCGACGGCGACGAGTACGGCGAGGCACACCGCGGCGAACGGGAACGGCCGCCCGGCAGCCCGCCGCGCGTCGGGCGCAAGCGCCGGCCTAACGGGATCGGAGCGCATACGGCAGGTAGATGTGCGGCTGGGGCACCGGCGTCGGCTCGATGATCGCGAACTCGGCCGCCTCGAGATCGGCTGCGATCGGCTCGTTGGCGGTGTTCGTCAGGAGGAGTTGCCGGAGAACGATGACCGCCTGACCGGGTGCGCGCGTCCGGAAGCGGAGCGTGGCCAGGTCGCCGCTGCCGCCGACGCCGGGGACGGATGCGCCCGGCGGCTGCGGCAGCGTGTACACCAGGAAGTCGATCGAGTGGTCCGTCACGCGCGCGGGGATCGTCTCGATCTGGCGCCCCGTGGTGCCGAGCCAGTCCGTCGGCTCGACAGCCTCGAGCTCGACGAGCGTATCGTCCCAGTCGATGCCGGCCTGGTAGCCCGCCAGGTCGGTCACCCCGCTCACCCCGAGCGTCAGCGTGACCAAGCCGCCCGGGGCGATGCTCTGCACCGACGGGGTCAGCCGTGCCGTCGCACCCTGCGCCGTTGCCGCCGGCACGATGCGCAGCACGAGGGCGAGCGCCACGCCAACGACGCCGAGGCACGCGGCGTGCGCGGCCCGGATCGAAGCGCGAGAGGCGGGGGTCTGTGGCTCCATCGGCGCCGGCGATTGTAGTGGGGCGGCGGAGACAGGAGCAAGCGCCGATCGGGTTGCGCGCCGGCGCGCCGCTTCTGCGTCGCCCCTCGGTGCGCTATGCTCCGGCGCGCTGCGCGACACCCACAGCCGGAGAATCGCCCGATGCGGATCCTCTTCACCCTGATCACCACCACGGCCATCGCGGCGCTCGCGACGTCGACGGCCGCCTGCAAGTCCGGCGGCGCGGACGGCGACGGTGCGCATGACGTCGCCGTTCCGGTCGGCGACCGGGCGACGGCGGGCGTGCCCACGGACGGGATCGACGGCACCCACGGCATCGTCGACGACGGCGGGGCCCCTTCCACCGCGCAGCCGGAGGCGGCGGCCGCGGCAAACGACTTCGCGGCGGCCGAGGGCATCGAGCCGGGGTCGGTGACGGTGGTGGCGGTCACGCCGGTCACGTGGCCCGACAGTGCGCTCGGCTGTCCGTCGCCCGGCGAGATGTACACGCAGGCGCTCGTGCCCGGCTACGAGATCCGGCTCAGCGCCGGCAACCGAACGGCGGTCTACCACACGAACCGCGGCAAGAGCGGCGCGATCGCCATCCGCCGCTGCGGCGCCGCGACGATCGCGTCGAGCGACGACCCGAACGTGCTCGCTCGGATCCGCGCCGACCTCGCCGAACGCATTCCGCCGGGCACCCCCGTGGTCCTCGAGCGCAGCGGGCCGGTGGCGGCGACGAGCCTCGTCTGCCCGGGCACGCCGGATGCGCCGGCCGATCCGCGCGCCTCGACCGTGCAGCTGGCCGTATCGGAGGCGGTGTTCCGCGTCGGGTCGGATCGACATGGCTACCGGGTGTGGAACGGGCAGTTCATCTACTGCGGGATCGCGCCGCCCGTCGAGCCCGTCGGCATCGGGACGCCGACGGTGGCGACGTCGTAGGACGGCCGGGGATCCCCCCGCCGGCGTCGAGCGGCCCGTTCAACCGTCGAGATCGATCAGGCCGCGCCGGATGGCAACGCGCACGAGATCGACGAGGTTGTGGACGTCGAGCTTGGCCATGAGCTGCGTGCGGTGGCGCTCGACGGTCTTGATGCTGATCGAGAGCGCGTCCGCGATCGCGCGGTTGGTGTGCCCGTGTCCGATCAGGCGCAGCACCTCCTGCTCCCGCGGCGTGAGCGACGCCGGGACGGTGTCCGCCGCCGCGCCGGCGGATGGGTACGGCGCGGTCAGGAGCGCGGCCGAGACCGCCGGGCTGAGGTACGTTCCGCCCCGGCGGGCGGCGCGGATCGCCAGGAGCAGCTCGTCCGTGACGGAGTCCTTCAGCACGTAGCCGCGCGCCCCGTTGGCCAGCGCACGGCGGGCCAGCGCCTCCTCGGCGTGCATCGTCAGGACGACGACGGCGGTCGGGATGCCCAGCGCCGTGACCTGGGCCGCGGCCTCGAGGCCCGACAGCCCGGGCATGCTGATGTCCGTCACCAGGACGTCGGGCGACAGCTCCTTGACCATGGCCAGCGCCGACGCCCCGTCACCGGCCTCGCCGACAACCTCGATGTCGTCCGACTTGTCGAGCAGCGCGTGGATGCCTTCACGCACCAGCCGATGGTCGTCGGCGATCACGACTCGGATCATCGGCTCACCTCTTCCATCGGCGCGATCGGCGGGCTGCAGGGCAGCGTTGCCACCAGCCGTGCGCCGGCGGCGACGCTGCGGTCGATCGCGAGGTCGCCGCCGAGCAGCTCGAGCCGCTCGCGCATCCCGACCAGCCCAAGCCCGTCGCCGCTCCGTGCGCCGCTCGCGTCGGGCGCAAAGCCGACGCCGTCGTCCGCAACGGACACGTGGACGCGATCGTGCGCATGGCCGAACGTCACCGTGACGTTGGCGGCCTGGGCATGGCGCGCGACGTTGGTGAGCGCTTCCTGGACGAAGCGGTAGAGGCTGATGCCGGCCGCGTCCTGCAACGGCACGCGGTCGGCGTCCGGCGCGGCGCGGAACTCGATCCGCAGGCCCGTCCGCTGGGCGAACGTCCGGCAGTGGTCTTCGATCGTGGCCACGACGCCGAGCGCGTCCATGGCCGGCGGCCGGAGCCCGTGGGCCAGCGCACGGAGCGACTCACGCGTGGCGTCGACGAGGCCGATGACGTCGTCGATCTCGTGCGCGACGCGGGTCAGTCGCGCCGGCAAGTCGTCGCGTATCAGCTGCAGGCTGATCTTGAGCGCGGTGAGCGCCTGCCCGGCCTCGTCGTGCAGCTCCCGGCTGACCCGATGCCGCTCCTCCTCCTGGGCCATCACGACCTGACGGGCCAGCGTCTGGATGGCCGCCTCGGCCCGGCGGCGAGCGGTGACGTCGTGGGCGTAGACGCGCACGACCATTCGCTCGCCTTCCTGGGTGCGGGTGATCTGCTGCTCGAAGATCGCCGTGCCCGTGTCGACCTCGCGCCAGACCTTGTCCGTGGCGCCGCGTTCGAGTTGCGCGATGACGTCATCGATGCCGACGAGGAACGGGTGCAGCTTGCCGCGATCGCCCAGATCGGGCAACAGTGCGCCCGCCACCGGGTTGCAGTACGTCACGCGGCCGTCGCGATCCGTTTCGATGACCAGGTTGGGGTTCTGCTCCGGGAACGTCGCCAGACGCTCGAGCTTCGCGCGCTCGTAAGCGTGCGTTGCCACCGCCTCCTCGAGCGCCGCGAGTCGCGCGAGGAGCGCGCCGACGTCGACGCCGGCGCCCCCGTTGGTCCCGATCGTCGCCGCCATCGCCCTCTGTTCTGCGTTCATCCGGTGCATTATGGCGCATCGCTGCCCGGGGGCCGATACCCGGCGGCCGAATCGGGCCCGAGCGGCACGAAGCCCTCGCCGAGCACCTGGGCCACCGGCATGACGATGACGAACGCTTTCGGGTCGGCCGCCTCGACGCACGTGCGCAACTGCGCGACTTCGGTCACGGTCAGCGCGCACAGGAGCACCGAGCGGTCGGCGCCCGAGTACATGCCGGTGGCAGCCATGCCCGTCACGCCGCGGTGCATCTCGGTCATGATCCGCTGGCTGACCTCGGTCGGCCGGTCGGTGATGATCAACGTCGTCAGCTCGGCGCGGCGCCGGCTCGGGCGGTACCACGCGCCACGGTCGCTCATCGGGCCGGTAAGCTTGGACGATCCGGCGCCTTGGCCGCCCTTGCGCGCCGCGGTGCGCGCCCGGCCGAGCAACTGGCGCTCGACGAACCGCGGCAGCACCTCACCGGCCGAGTCCTGGAGCTGGACGGTCCACAGCCCGACAGCCCCGACGACGCAGTAGAACACCACGCCGAGGGCGATGACGATCTCTCCCGGCAGCGGTCCGAGGCCGGCATTCCCGACGAACATGCGCCACGTCGTCGCCGGCTCGGGATGGAGCGAGACGCTCATGGCCCAGGCCATGGCCAGAAGGACGTAGATGAGCATGTAGTTGCGCCGAAAGCGCCGGCCGATGGCCTCCCAGTTCGAGATCGGGAACGACGGGTGGAGGAGGTTCTCCGCCAGGCTCTCGGCCCAGTCGGGGGCGGGCCGGAAGGGTGGGACGAGCATCGCCGCGAAGAAATCCGTCTCGAGGAGCCGGACGCGGTACGCCCACATCTCGTAGTACCGGTAGCGGCGGGCTTCGATGAGCAGAAAGATCGTGATGAGCACGGTGTTCAGGATGATCACGCCGTGGTCCTGCGGGCCGCGCGAGCTGAACGCGAACGAGATCGCCGCCCCCGTGGCGATCACGGCCCAGTTCGTCGTCGTGTCGAGACGCGTCCGCCACGTGTTCGAGCGCTGCACCTCGGCGCGGAAGAAGTGGACCATGGCCGTGTTGAATTCGGCCGAGCGCATCTCGTAGCCGCGGTACGTCCAGACGGCGTTCTCGGAGGTCCGGCGGGCCGCTGCCTCCGCTGTGTCCGGCGTCGGATCGGATGGTTCGTCTGTCGCCATTCGCTGGTCGTTCCCCCTCGCACGCGGCACCGATGGGCGTGGTCGCCGGTCTGGATGCGCGACGGTAGCGCATGGCGGACGGGGGGGCAACCCCTCCGAGCGCGTCCCCAGGGCGCGGGCGGCGCCGGCAGCGACCTGCCGCCGCGCCGCGCTTCCCCCAGTGCACCCCATGCCGCTACGATGCCCGTGTCCATTGCCATCCGCTCGCCGTCCCAACTGCGAGAACCTCCGTGCCCACCCCCGCCGTGCTCGCCGTCGCGATCATCGCCGTCGCCGTCGCCGTGCTGCTCACCTCCCGCGCCCGACCGGACGTCGTCGGTCTGACGGCGGCGCTGGCGCTCGGCGTCGTCGGTGTGCTCACGGCGGACGAGGTGTTCGCCGGGTTCAGCCGATCGTCCGTGGTCACGATCATGGCGGTTTTCGTGCTGGCGGACGGACTGCGGCGGGCCGGCGTGACGGATGCGCTGGCGGCGCTGCTCCTCCGGTTCGGCGGCCGCCGCGAGCCGCGCCTCGTGGCGACGCTCATGCTCACGGGCGCCGCGCTGAGCTTGTTCATGAACAACATCGCCGCCGCGAGCGTCGTGCTGCCGATCGTGCCGAGCGCGGCGCGGCGGACGGGCGTTCGGCCGTCCCGCCTGCTCATGCCGCTGGCCTTCGGCACGACGCTCGGCGGGATGGCGACGCTTCTGACGACGACGAACATCGTCGTGAGCGGCGCGCTGCGCGACCGCGGGCTCGCAGCGTTCGGGCTCTTGGACTTCGCGCCCGTCGGCGGCGCGCTGGCGTTGTGCGGCATCGCCTACATGACGCTCTTCGGGCGACGCCGGCTGCCGGCCCATGACCTCGGCGGACCGGACGGACCGGACGCGCAGGCGCTGCTGGAACTGTACGGCATCCCGGAGCGGCTCCTCCGGCTGCGCGTGCCCGACGGAACGTTTCTGCACGGGCGCACGCTGACCGAGAGCACGATTCGCGAGCGCTTCGACGCCCATGTCATCGCCGTCGAGCGCGACGGCGGCGTGACGCACGCACCGTCGCCGGACTTCGTTCTGCGCGCAGGCGACGTGCTCGTCGTGCAGGGGCGCCTCGAGGACCTCGTGGCGCGCGATGTCGCACCGTACTTCGAAGTGCTGCCGGTGGGCGGATGGGCCAAGGGCGCGCTGGCCGAAGGCGACGCCGTCGTGCTCGAGGCCGTCCTCGCGCCGCGGTCGGCGCTGATCGGCCAGACCCTGCGCACCGCCCACTTCCGCGCCAAGTACGGCTTCAACACGCTCTCGATCTGGCGCCGCGGCGCCCCGCTCGCCGCCGGGCTGGCGGATCAGCCGCTCCGCTTCGGGGACGCGCTGCTGCTGCGCGGACCCGCCGCGAACATCGCCGCGCTGCGCACCGAGCCCGGCCTCATCCTGCTGGCCGAGCCCGACGTGCTGGCCGCCGAGCCGCCGCTCGTGGCGTGGCGCGGCCGGCTGGCCCTTGGGGTATTCGTCGGGACGGTCATCCTCGCCGCCCTCGACATCCGCCCGGTCTCCGAGGTCATGTTCGCCGGGGCTCTGCTCATGGTCATGCTCGGCATGCTCTCGATGGACCAGGCGTATCAGGCGATCGAGTGGAAGACCGTGTTCGTGGTGGCGGGGATGCTGCCGCTCGGCATCGCGCTCACCAAGACCGGCGCGGCGACGGCGGCGGCCGATGCCGTCGTCGGCGCACTTGGCGCGCTCGGGCCGCGAGCGGTGCTCGCCGGCCTCGTGGTCGTCACCGTCCTCCTGGCGCAGGTCATGCACGGCGCGGCGGTGGCGACGATCATGGCCCCGATCGCGCTGGATGCCGCCGCGGTCGTGCACGCCGACCCGCGCGCGATGGCCCTCGGCGTCGCCATCGCCACCTCGATGGCATTCATCACGCCGCTCGGCCACCCCGTCAACCTGCTCGTCATGAGCGCCGGCGGCTACCGCGGCCGCGACTTCGCCGTCGTCGGCGCGCCGCTGGTGGCGCTGCTCGTGCCGTTGCTGCTTGTCCTGTTGCCGTGGTGGATGCCGTTAATCCATCCGTGAATCAAGCCGACAATCAAGCCGACCCTGAATCGTGTAGAATCGCCCGCCCGCCCACATCCCATCGCAGCCCGAAAGGCCACCGCACGTGTCCACCGAAGCCGACTTCGCAGAACTCAAGACCCGGCTGCAGGAGATCGACGACCTGCAGAGCACGAGCGCGGTGCTGGGCTGGGACCAGGCGGTCTACATGCCGCCGGGCGGCGCGGCGGCGCGTGGCCGGCAGTCGGCGCTCCTGAGCCGGCTGTCCCACGAGCGCATGACGGACCCGGCGATCGGCCGACTGCTCGACGCGCTCACCCCTTGGGCCGCGAAACTGGATCCGGACAGCGACGAAGCATCGCTCATCCGCGTCACGCGCCGCGACCACGACCGTGCGACGCGCGTGCCCTCCGCGTTCGTCCAGCGCGTCAGCGCCCATCTGGCGGCCAGCTACCACGCCTGGGAACGCGCGCGCCCGGCGAACGACTTCGCGAGCGTCCGGCCGTTCCTCGAGACGACGGTGGCGCTCAGCCGCGCGTACGCAGGCTACTACGAAGGCTTCAACCCGGCATACACGCACCCGTTCGATGCCCTGATCGATCTGGCCGAGGAAGGGATGACGGTGGCCGGCGTGCGGGCGTTGTTCGACGAGCTGCGAGCCGGCCTCGTGCCGCTGCTCGCGCAGATCCGCACCCGGCCCGAGATCGATGACGGCTGTCTGAAGGGCGACTTCCCCGAGGAAGCGCAGCGCGCCTTCGGCGAGGCCGTCATCCGGGCATACGGTTACGACTTCACGCGCGGCCGACAGGACAAGACCGCTCACCCGTTCATGACCAAGCTCGGCCTCGGCGACGTCCGGATCACGACGCGCTTCAAGACGGAGGATCTGTCCGAGGGGCTGTTCTCGACCCTTCACGAGGCCGGCCACGCCATGTACGAGCAGGGCATCGCCGACGAACTGGACGGCACGCCCCTCTTCAGCGGCGCGACATCGGGCGTCCACGAGAGCCAGTCGCGGCTCTGGGAGAACCTCATCGGCCGGAGCCGGCCGTTCTGGCGGCACTACTACGGCGCGCTGCAGTCGGCCTTCCCGGCGCAGCTGAACGGCGTGGACGACGAGACCTTCTATCGTGCCGTCAACCGGGTTTCGCCGTCTCTCATCCGCACGGATGCAGATGAAGTGACCTACAACCTCCACATCATGCTGCGCTTCGATCTCGAGCTGGCGCTCCTGGACGGGTCGTTGGCCGTCGCCGACCTGCCCGAGGCGTGGCGCGAGCGGATGCGCTCCGACCTCGGCGTTGTTCCGCCGGACGACGCCGACGGGGCACTGCAGGACGTCCACTGGTTCGGCGGGTTGGTCGGCGGCGCGTTCCAGAGCTACACGCTCGGGAACATCATGAGCGCGCAGTTCTTCGCGGCGGCGCGGCGCGATCTGCCCGACCTCGACGGTTCGACCGCCGCCGGCTCGTTCGGCGACCTCAAGAGCTGGCTGACGGCACACGTCTACCGGCACGGCCGGAAGTTCACGGCGCCGGAAATCGTGACGCGCGCATGCGGCGAGCCGATGTCGATCGCGCCGTACATGGCCTATCTGCGCGCCAAGTACGGGGCGCTCTACGGTCTTTGACGGCCGGCGCGCCGTTCGGACCAGAATCGGACGTGCCCCGACGCCGATTCGGGCCTCCAGCGGGGTGCCGTTGGTTGACCGTTGCTCCCCGCCAACCTTAGAATCCCCCGCCGCGCACTGGGGCCTGGCCCGATGCCTGCACGGGTGCCGCGCCGAGCCGCCCCGTGCGCACAGGCCCGATGCGCGGCCTGCCGCTTCTCGCAAGACGTCGAATGGGAAACGTGATGCCCAGCAACAGCCCGACCCGAGACAGCTCGACCGGTGGCAGCCCGTCCGGCCACCACGCACCGGACGCCGGTCGGACCACCAGCCGGATCGTCATGGTCGCGCTCGGCGCGGCGCTGCTCGTCGGCCTTGCGCTCGTCGGCCTGCTGGCCTTCGCCGCCACGCCATCCAGCGCCCTCTTCGGGACGGCGCGAACACCGTCGCTGTCCCGGACGGCGTCCGACGTGGCGGCGGATCTGAACGCGCTCTACAACCGGGTCACGTGGATCGCCGTCGTGATCTTCGTCCTCGTTCAAGGTGCGATCCTGTATGCCGCGCTCGGGTTCCGCCGCAAGTCGGAGGACGATCCCGAGCCGGTCCAGACGCACGGCAACAACACGCTCGAGGTGATCTGGACGGTGATCCCGTCGCTGATCGTCCTCGGGCTGGCATTCCTGAGCTACCGCGAGATGCGCGCGGAGTACGTGACCGAGGTGCCCGACGACCTCGTCATCACCGCCACCGGCTACCGCTGGTACTGGGCCTTCGACTACGCCGACAAGACGCTCGGCGAGCCGTCTGCGCCGTTGACGCTGACGACCGCCACCGAGCTCGTGATCCCGGTGAATCGGCCGGTCAAGGTCCTGATCGACAGCCAAGACGTCATCCACAGCTTCTGGGTGCCGCAGCTGGCGGGCAAGCGCGATGCGGTGCCCGGCGCGCGCGACGGCGGTTACGGGATGAACTCGGTGTGGTTCGAGGCCGACACGCCCGGCCGCTACGAGGGTCAGTGTGCTGAACTGTGCGGAACGTGGCACTCCGGGATGCGGTTCTCGGTCGTCGCGCTGCCGGAGGCGGAGTACGCGGCGTGGGCCCGCGCGATGGCCGTGGTGCCGAAGGCGCCGACGGATGCGGCCTCGCCCGAATACGCCGGCTTCACGACCGCCAAGACCGTGTGCGGCGCCTGCCACATACTCGACCTCGTCGGGCCCGGCGGGGGCGTCGTGACGGAGACGCTGCAGGCCGGCGGCTCGCTGACGCGCGGCCCCAACCTGACCCGCGTCGCGTCGCGGAGCCACTTCGCCGGCGGCATGTTCGAGATGACGGACGCGAACCTGCACAGCTGGCTCGCGGACCCGCAGGCGCTCAAGCCGGGCACGCTGATGAGCGTCAACGTCCCGGACCCCAAGGCCGCCGCGGACGTCATCGCGTTCCTGAAGAGCCTCGCGATCGACGCGGCGGTGCTGGCGCCGGTGCGCGCCGCCGGCCCGCAGAACGTGCCGAACGACCTCGACGGGCTCGGTGAGATCGGCGGCGGCGCAGCGGATGAGCACGGCGGCGACGGCGCGCACGAAGACGAAGCAGAAGGCGAGCACGACGCCCGTGCACCACGGGACGACACGCACCTGGCAAGCACGTTGGAGAGAACACGATGACGACGATCAGCGGGGACGTGGCCGTCCTGCGCAAGCCGGGCGTCTGGGACAAGGGCATCGCCTCGTGGCTCGCGACGGTCGACCACAAGCGGATCGGCCTGATGTACATCGTGACGTCCGGCATCTTCTTCGTCGCCGGCGCCTACCTGGCGCTGCTCGTACGCCTCGAACTCGCGCTGCCCGGGCGGCAGCTCATCGGCCCGGACACGTACAACCAAGCGTTCACGATGCACGCCACGACGATGATCTTCCTCTTCGTCATCCCGATGTGGGTCGGCATCGGCAACTACCTTGTGCCGCTGATGATCGGCGCGATCGACATGGCCTTTCCGCGCCTGAACGCGCTCTCGTACTGGGTCTTCCTGTTCGGCGCGCTGTTCATGTACTCCAGCTTCCTCGTCGGTACGCCGGCGGCCGCAGGCTGGACGAGCTACCCGCCGTTGACGAACAACGTCTACTCGCCCGGCGTCGGCGTCGACTTCTGGATCGCCGGCGTCCTGATCGTCGGCACGGCGTCGATGCTCGGGGCGGTGAACTTCCTGGTGACGATCTGGAATCTCCGCGCACCCGGCATGACGTGGATGCGCATGCCGATGTTCGCCTGGGCTCAGTTCGTCACGTCCCAGCTCGTGCTCTTCGCGACGCCGATGCTGACCGGCGGCCTGATCCTGCTGCTGTTCGATCGGACGCTCGGCACGCACTTCTTCACCGCCGACGGATACCCGGTCCTCTTCCAGCACATCTTCTGGTTCTACTCCCACCCGGCGGTCTACATCATGATCCTGCCGGCCTTCGGCGTCGTTTCGGAGATCCTGCCGGTCTTCAGCCGCAAGCCGCTCTTCGGATACAAGGCGCTCGTGTTCGCCACCGCCGGCATCGGCATCCTCGGCTTCCTGGTCTGGGCGCACCACATGTTCACCGTCGGCCTCAACCCGAACGCTCAGCTGGTGTTCATGACCGCCACGATGTTCATCGCCGTCCCGACCGGCGTGAAGTTCTTCAACTGGATCTTCACGATGTGGGGCGGTTCGGTCCGGCTGGCCACGCCGATGCTCTTCACGGTGGCCTTCCTGAGCATGTTCCTCATCGGCGGCATCTCCGGCGTCTACCTGGGCAACGTTCCGATCGACTGGCAGCTGCACGACACGTACTACGTCGTCGGCCACCTGCACTACGTCCTCTTCGGCGGCTCGGTGTTCGGGATGGCGGCCGCGTTCTACTACTGGTGGCCCAAGCTGTTCGGCAAGATGCTCGACGAGGGCATCGGCAAGGTGCACTTCTGGCTGCAGCTCATCGGCTTCAACCTGACGTTCTTCCCGATGCACATTCTGGGCGTCCGCGGCATGCCGCGCCGGATCTACGACTACGCCCCGGACCGCGGCTGGGTGTTCTGGAACTTCGTCGAGACCGTCGGCACGCTCATCCTCGGCGTCGCCTTCCTCGTCTTCCTCTACAACGTCTGGATCACGCGCAAGCGCAACGTGCCCGCACCGTCCGACCCGTGGGACGGCTACACGCTCGAGTGGGCCACGACGTCGCCGCCGCCGGCCCACAACTTCGATCGCCTCCCGCCCATCCTCAGCGAGCGCCCGCTGCGCGACCTGCGCTTGGCGCGAGCGGCGCGCGTGGCCGCACCGCAGTCTGGAGAACGATGATGGAAGACTTCGAGGGCGAGGAACTGCACGTCCATCTGCCGCCGCCGACGCCGTGGCCGCTCGTGTTCGGCCTCGGCATCGCGCTGATGATGGCCGGCTTGGTCGTGTTCGCCCGCGAGCCGAAAGAGCTGGGCGAGCTGGCATTTCCGTTGTTCGGCGCCTTCATCTTCTTCCTCGCGCTGATCATGATGCTGCGCGACGACGTCAAGGCGAGCAGGCATGGCGACCCGCATCACTAGCCCCGGCCCGCTCGGCCACCTGCCGCGGCGGCCCGTACCGCCGCCGGGCCTCGAGCCCGAGGCGCTGGCGGAAGCCTACCGCGCCGCCGGCCCGCGCAACCGGCGGCTGGCGATGCGCTTGGCGATCGTGGCCGAGGCGCTGTTCTTCGCCGGGCTGATCGCGGCCGTGTGGCAGATCCGACGCGATGCGACGGTGTGGCCGCCGGCCGGAGTGATGCTGCCGGATCGAACGCTTCTCCTGGCCAACACGGCGGTCCTCCTGGCCTCGGCCGTCACGGTCTGGCTCGGCCTGCGCTCGTTCGAGCGGGGCCGCGCCCGCGCCGGCCTCGCATGGACCGGGACGACGACCGCGCTCGGCGTCGGGTTCCTGTACGGCCAATGGCGCGAGTTCGTCCACATGGGCGGTTGGCAGGCCGGCGAGGACCTCTTCTCGCCGCTGTTCAACATCCTGTCCGGCTTCCATGCCGCCCACGTCTTTGCCGGCCTCGTGCTGCTGCTCGTGACGCTCGCGTTCGGATTCGGTGGCCGGATCCGCACCGACGATCACCTCGTCGCCCGACTGAGCGCTTGGTTCTGGTGGCTCGTCGCCGCCGTTTGGCTGGTGCTGCTCTTGTCCTTGTTGTCGTTCTGAGCCGAGGATGTCGCCGCCTGCGGTCGGCTTCGCGGTCGCGGATCGAATCGTCCACGACGTTCTCGTCATCCTTCCGGGAGGGTCTTGCCCATGAGCGCTCATGTCGATGCCCCGGCACTGGCCGCACCGGCGGCCACCGCCACCGGGCTGCCATCGCGCAAGCTGGCCGTCTGGCTGTTCCTGGGCAGCGAGATCCTGTTCTTCTCCGCCCTGATCTTCAGCTACATCGTCCTGCGCATGACGTCGCCGCTGCCGACGCCCGCCGACCCGAATCCGGTCGGCATGTGGCCGACGCCGCACGAGATCCAGCACATCCTGAACATCCCGCTCACGGCGCTGAACACGTTCCTGCTGATCGTCTCGAGCGTGAGCGTTGTCATGGCGCTGGATGCGGTCCAGAAGGGCAACAAGAAGGCGCTGACGCGCTGGCTGGGCGTCACGCTCGTGCTCGGGATCACCTTCCTGTCCATCCAGGGCTACGAGTACGTCAAGCTGGAGGACCACGGGCTTTGGTTCAACCGCCTTCCGGACGAGCTGGGTCCCCAGCACCTCAACCGCAACGTGCTGATGGCGACGACGTTCTTCGCGATGACCGGCTTCCACGGCATGCACGTCCTCGCCGGCGTGATCATGCTCCTCATCTTCTTCGTCAAGGCGAAGCTTGGCCTGTACACCCAGAGCGACCACGAGGGCATCGAGCTGTTCGGCTTGTACTGGCACTTCGTCGACCTCGTCTGGATCATCCTCTTCACGATCGTCTACCTCTTGTAGCCGTCGATCCCATCGGAGTACGAACCGTGTCCGAACATGCCCCGGCCGCCGATGCCAGCGCACCCGATGCCCACCCCAATGCGCACGCCTCCACGCACCACGGCCCGACCGTGAAGGCCTACTGGATCGTCTTCGTGCTCCTGGCCGTGCTGACGCTCGTCGAGATCCAGATACCGACGATGATCGACGCAGGCGACCGGGCGCGGCCGAGCGGCATGCTCGTCATCGGACTCATGGTCACGGCCCTCATCAAGGCCGGTCTCGTAGCGGCGTTCTACATGCACCTGAAGTACGACAGCCGCACCTACACCTACATGATGATCGTCGCCACGATCGTCATCATGTTCTTCCTTTGGCTCCTGACCTGGGGCACGGTCGGACCGTTGGACTTCGATCTGTTCAGCAGCGGGATGACGTCGATCGCCTCGCGCTCGGCCTGACCTGCCCGCGATGCCCTGCACCCCACGGCACGGACGCCGAGGTCATTGACAAGGGTTGCCGCCCTCGCTATAGTCGCCGGTCACTCTGGGCCGCCTCCCAAGCGGCGCCGATCGCACCCGCGATCGCGCATCCGCGGCACGCGATGCTGCCCGCACCACCCTGAGGAGATCACGCATGTCGCGCACCACCCTGCGGGCCGTGCGGGCGCTGGCCGCCGGCGTCCTGTTCGTCGGCGTAGCCGCCTGCGGCGAGCCGCCAGCACCGCTGCCCGAGTCCACGCCCATGACGGCGTCCTCCGCGCCCACCGAAGGACCCGAGGTCGGCAAGACGCCGGCCGACACGCTCGTCTTCGGCCACGCCGACGATGCCACCAAGCTCGACCCGGCCGACGTGACGGACGGCGAGTCCCTCCTGGCCACGTGGCAGATCTTCGAGGGCCTCACGCGCTACAAGGCCGGCGGCACCGAGGTCGAGCCGGCGCTGGCCACGGAGTGGTCGGCCAGCGACGACGGCCTCACGTGGACGTTCAAGCTTCGGACGGGCGTGAAGTTCCACGACGGGACGGACTTCAACGCCGATGCCGTGGTCTGGAACTTCAACCGCTGGTTCGATCCCACCCATCCCCAGCACTTCGCCGACTGGGAGTTCGAGTACTGGAAGTCGATGTTCCAGGGGCTGAAGGACGAGACGAACGAGGACGGCACGCCCAAGTCCGTCTTCGCGGGGGCCGAGGCCGTCGATGCCTCGACCGTCAAGCTGACGCTCAACCGACCGAGCGCGCCGCTCCTGCAGAACCTGGCGATGGGCAACTTCGCGTTCTCGAGTCCGGCGGCCGTCGAAGCCGCCGGCAGCGCGTACGGCACACCGAACGGCAGCCCGATCGCCATCGGCACCGGGCCGTACAAGGTGGCGGAGTGGATGAAGGACGATCGGCTGTTGCTCGAGACGAACGCCGACTACTGGGGCACCCCGCCGGCCACGCCGAACCTCGAGCTACGCTCGATCCCCGACAACACGTCGCGCTTCCTCGCCCTCCAGAACGGCGAAATCGACGGCATGACCCAGCTCAACCCCGACAACATCGCCACGGCCCAGGAGGACACGAACCTGACCGTGACGTTCGAGCCGCCGAACAACGTCGGCTACATCGGCTTCAACCAGGCCAAAGCGCCGTGGGACAACATCGACTGCCGCAAGGCCGTGGCGCAGGCCATCGACAAGTCGGCGATCGTCGACACGATGTACGCCGGTGATGCGGAGCCGGCAGCGCAGATGATGCCGCCCAGCCTCTGGGGCTACAACAAGGCGCTCACCGACCATTCGTTCGACATGGCCGGCGCAAAGACATCGCTAGAGGCATGCCTTGCCAAGTCCACGCTGCCGGAGAAGGTCCAGTTCTACGTGATGCCGGTGGCCCGCTTCTACTTCCCGCAGCCCAAGGAGCTGGGCGAGTACATCCAGGCCCAGCTCCAGGAGCTGGGCGTCACGACCGAGATCCAGTCGCCCGACTGGGGCACGCAGTACCTGCCGGACGTTCGGGACGGCAAGGCCGAGCTGTTCATGCTCGGCTGGGGCGGCGACAACGGCGATCCCGACAACTTCCTGTGCCAGTTCTTCTGCGGCGCCGAGTCGTCGTTCTTCAGCAAGGACGGCCAGGCGGCACCGCCGGACGAGGCGCTCGCCACCCTCCTCAAGGAGGCCTCGGCGACGACCGATCCGGCCAAGCGAACGCAGATGTACGAGCAGGCGAACCAGATCGTGCACGACCTCGTCCTGGCCGTGCCGCTCGTCCATCGATCGCCGCCGATCGTCTTCCGCGCCACCGTAACCGGCTACACGGCCAGCCCGCTCCAGCACGTGCTGGTAGGGGTCACGAAGTAACGTACGCGACCGGTCCCGGCTGGTCGGCACCTGCGCCGGCCAGCCGTGCCAGCGCCTGACCCATGCTGTCCTACATCGTTCGCCGCGTCCTCGCCGTCGTCCCGGTACTCATCGGGATCTCGTTCCTGACGTTCGCGCTCCTGCACGTGATCGGCAACCCCTGTGTCGCGCTCCTCGGCGATCACTTCACGCCGGACGCATGCGTGGAGATCCGGCTGCGCTATCGCCTCGACGATCCGCTGCCCGTCCGCTATGCCCATTTCGTCGGACGGATGCTGCACGGCGACCTCGGCAACTCGATCACGACGAAACGACCCGTCGTCGCCGAGCTGGCCGAGAAGCTGCCGGCGACGTTCGAGCTCGCGCTTGCGGCCATCGTGCTGGCCGTGCTCGCCGGAATTCCGCTCGGCATCGTGGCCGCCGCTCGCCACAACTCGGCCGTCGACGTCGGCGCGATGGTCTGGGCGATGCTCGGCGTCTCCATGCCGGTCTTCTGGCTCGGCCTCATGCTGATCTACGTCTTCGCCTTCCAGCTCGGCTGGTTCCCGAGCCTCGGCCGGCTGCCGTCGGGGCTCACGATCCCGCGCTGGAGCGGCATGTACACGCTCGACGCGCTGCGCGCCGGCGACATGCACGCCTTCGGGATCGTCCTCCGGCACCTCGCACTGCCCGCCTTCGCCCTCTCCACGATCCCGGCGGCATTCATCGCCCGCATCACACGCTCGAGCATGCTCGAGGTGCTCGGCCAGGACTACATCCGGACGGCACGGGCCAAAGGCGTGGCGGAGCGAGCGGTTGTGGCCCGCCATGCGCTGAAGAACGCGCTCCTGCCGCTCGTCACCGTCATCGGCCTCCAGACCGGTGCGCTGCTATCGGGCGCCGTCCTGACCGAGACGATCTTCGCCTGGAATGGCGTCGGCCGCTGGACGGTCGATGCGATCACCGGCAGCGACTACCCGGTCGTCCAGGCAGGTGTGCTTGTGTTCGCCGTGACGTTCGTGTTCATCAACCTCATCGTCGACCTGTCCTACGTCTGGCTCGACCCGCGCATTCGCTACGAATGAGCGCCCTCGACCTGGCGTTGCCGCCGCGCCCATCCCCCGCCCGCCCACCGCTGCGCGATGCCGTGCGCCGCGTCCGGGGCAGCCGCCTTGCGATGGCCGGCCTTGGCATCATCGGCTTTCTGACCTTCTGCGCCGTCGCCGCACCATGGCTCTCGATCCAGCACCCCGACGCGGACGGCATCTGGTCCGCGTTCATGCGCGACGCCAAGCAGCCGCCGTCGCTTCGCCACTGGATGGGGACGGACAAGCTGGGACGCGATCTGGCCAGCCGCATCGTCTACGGCGCCCGCACGTCGCTGCTCATCGGCGTGACGAGCGTCTCGCTTGCGATCGCGGTCGGTGCGGCGCTCGGCGCGGTGGCAGGCTTCTTCGGTCGCTGGGTGGATGCGGTGATCATGCGCCTGATGGACATCATGCTCGCCTTCCCGAGCCTCTTGCTGGCGCTCGGGATCGTGGCGCTGACCGGGCCGCGCCTGCTGAACGCCATGCTGGCCGTGGGCATCGTCTCGATCCCGACGTACGCGCGGATCGTCCGTGCCAGCGTGCTGGCCGAGGTCGGCAAGGACTACGTGACGGCCAGCCGGGCGCTGGGCGCGAGCCCGATGCGCCTCCTGCTCCACCACGTCGTGCCCAACGCGCTGGCGCCGCTCATCGTCGCAGCAAGCCTCGGCATCGGCACCGCTATCCTCGAGGCCGCCGGCCTCGGGTTCCTCGGCCTCGGTGCCCAACCGCCCCTGGCGGAGTGGGGGCTGATGCTCGCAGACAACCGCCAGAGCATGACCAGCTTCTGGTGGCTCGTCACATGCCCCGGCGTAGCGATCATGCTGACCGTCCTCGGATTCAACCTCTTGGGCGACGGCCTGCGCGACGTCCTCGACCCACGCCTGCGCGGCGGGCGAAGGTAGCCGCGCGGCCCCCCACTCGACACGCCACGACCAAGGAGCGATCTCGTGAACCCAGCCCTCCGCCCGACAACCGCACCGCGACATCCCGGCCGGCGCATCGCCGCGCTGCTTGCCCTGTGCGCCGCACCGATGCTCATCGCCGCCTGCCGCCCGGCGCCGTCCGGCGACGACGTGGGCGACGAGGTGGGCGACGGTGCGACCTCCGGCATCACCGCCACGCTCGGCGCGGACGGATCCGACAACATCGCACCCGCCCCGCCGGTCGGCGCCGCCGCGACGGGTGCTTTGACCTCGACGGCAGCCGCCATGCCGACGACGGCCGAACACCTGACCGCCGAAGACGAGGCGGCCATGGTCGCCCTGATCCGCACCCTGTTCGGCCCGGTGACCGGCTCTGCCGAGCCCGACATGCAGGACACGATCGTCCGCCAGGTCTCGACCGTTCAGTTGCGGGCGCTGCGCGGCGAGGAAGGTCCGACCGCAGGCGTGTACGGCTATTCGGCCGGGCTCGTCTGGATCGTCGGCTTCAAGACGTTGGCGCCGCTGACGCTTTCGACGTTCGCGGCCGACGAGTCGACGCTGATCGACCTGAAGGACATCGGCCCGACGGGGTCGCTGGCGGGGCCGGATGGAAGGACCAGCGTCTACTACATCGTCTCGACACAAAGCGTCGAGGGTGACCGACGATTCGTGCCGATGAGCCAGGGCGTGCTGGTGGAGGGCAAGTCGAAGTGGTCGCTGGACGACCTGGCCAAGCTGCCGGCTACGCCGTGAGCGTCGGTGGGTGCGGCGCCCGCATCCTCAATCCTCCCCGTCCGTCGCCGGCGGACCTGGCCGCTTTGGCCGGCTCCGCCGCGACGGATGGGGGCTGGCCGGCTCGTCGCCGGACTCCCGCCGCCGCGCGCTGAACGCGGCCAGCCGGGCCTCGACCGCCGCGTTGGCGCTGCCGTCCGGGTATCGGCCGTCGGCCGCGCGTTCGCCGGCCGGCAGCCCGGACAGGAGCGACAGTCCGGAGTCGACGTGATCGACGGTCCAAACGTGGAACTTCCCGGCCGCCACGGCCGCGACCACGTCGGGGCGTAGCATGAGATGCTGCGCGTTGGCGGCGGGTATGGCCACCCCTTGCGTGCCGGTCAGGCCATGCAGGCGGCAGACGTCGAAGAAGCCTTCGATCTTCTCGTTCACCCCGCCGATCGCCTGCACCTCGCCCGACTGGCTGATCGCACCCGTGACCGCCACGTCCTGCCGGAGCGAAATGCCCGCAAGCGCCGACAGCAGCGCGTACGCCTCAGCGGATGAAGCGCTGTCGCCATCCACCTGGCCGTATGACTGCTCGAACGTCAGGCTCGCCGCGATGGCCAGCTGGTCCTCCGGCAGGTAGCGGCCGGCAAGGAAGCCGGACAGGATCAGCATGCCCTTGCTGTGCAGCGACCCGCCAAGCTCGACCTCCCGCTCGATATCGACGACCTCGCCGCCACCCTGTCGCACGCGGGCCGTGACCCGCATCGGCAGCCCGAACTCGAACTGGCCGCGGCTGACGACGGTCAACGCGTTCACCTGTCCGACCGCGACACCATGCGTCGCCAGGTTGATCAGCCCGCGGCTGTAGTGGGTGAGGATCTGCTCGCGCGCCAGATCGGCACGCCGCTCGGCAGCGGCCAGTGCCTGCGCCACGTGCCCGCGCACGACAAGCGTATGCCCGGCCTCGCGCGCCCAGTGGTCGGCCTCGCGCAACACGTCGGCGATCGCCACGAAGTCGGTCGTCAACCGCTTCTGGTCCTCGACGAGCCGTGAACCGTACTCGATGACGCTCGCCACGGCGTCGGCATCGAACCCCAGCAACCGCTCGCGCGATGCCAGCGACGCGACGAAGCGGGCGTAGTGGCGGCAGCCGACCTCGTCGCGCACCATCTCATCCGAGAACTCGGCGCCTACCTTGAACAGGTCGACGAAGTCCGGGTCGTAGTCATGCAGAAGGAAGTACGTTGCCGCGTCGCCGATCAGGATGACCTTGCACGTCAGCGGGATCGGCTCCGGATCCAGGATGACGGTTGTCATCGTCGATGCCGGCTCAACGGGCGGACTGATGTCGATGCGACCCGTCTTCAGCGCCCGTTTCAGGGCCTCCCAGCTGGCCGGGTGCTGGGCAAGCTCGTCCATCTCGAGAACAAGATAGCCCCCGTTGGCCCGATGCAGTGCGCCGGCGCGGATCAACGTGAAGTCCGTGAACAGCGCCCCCATGACCTGCTGCTGCTCGATCCGGCCCACCAGGTTCGGCAAAGACGGCAACGTCTCGAAGACCACCGGCGTGCCGGCCGACAGCGAGGCGTCGACGATCACGTTCACCCGGTAGCGTCGAAACCGCAGGTCATCGCGCACATAGGACGGCGGCGGCGTCGGCCGCGGTCCCTCTCCCTCGCCATCCTGCGACGGCACGAACAAATCGAGGTGGTCGAGCAGGTCGTCGGACATCGCCGTGAGCCAGCCGATGACGCCTTCCACGGACTTGAAACGTTCCCGCACCGGCACGATGCGCGCCGCGATCTCGGCCGCCGCCGCGTCCCGCTCCAGCTGCTTGATCTGCCGCACGCCTTCGACATCGACGGCCCGCACCTGCCGCAACGTGGCCTCGAGCTCGTCCTCGAGCGCCTCGAGCTGTTCCCGAAGGGCTTCCTGATCCTTCTCGGACAGCTTCGCGAACTCGTCGGGCGGCATGACGTTGCCGGACGGGTCGAGCGGCATGACCGACAACCCCGCCGGTCCCTGCACAAGGGCAAGGCCGCGCGTCTTGGCGTGCACCGACACCTCGCGCAGGAGCTTGTCCTTGCGCCCATCGAGCTCCGTGACCAGCCGATCGCGGCGGCCGACGTAGACCTCGCTATCGAACGCCTGGGGCAACACCGTCAACAGGTCGATGAGCAGCGCATCCATCGCGGCGGCCAGAATCGGCGCCCAACCTGTCGGCAGCCGAAGCGCGCACGGCCTGTGGGGCTGCGCGAAGTTGGCGACGTAGCACCAGTCGTCCACCTCCGGCCGCTCGCGCGCGACCTCGCTCAGGAGATGCTGCACCGTCGTTCGCTTGCCCGTGCCGGGTGGCCCGTATACGAAGATGTTGTAGCCCGGCCGGCGTACGGCGATCCCGAATGCGATCGACTCGACCGCCCGCGGCTGACCGATGATCCCCTCGAAAGGGGCGAGCTCGGACGACGTCGTGAACCCGAGCATCGCAGGGTCGCAGGCCGCGAACAGTCCGCTAACCGTGACGGGCGTGGCAGCGTCCAGCGTCAACCTCCAGGCACAGGGCACGGTTCCAAACGCCGTTCCGTTCGGCGCCGGTCGAAGCGGCGATTGTACACCACGCGCTCCGCCTTCTGATCCGCAGGTCGCCGCACCCGACGGCGCAGCGTCCTCCGCCGGTCATGCACGACGCCGCGATCCGTTGCCGGTCGCGGCGTCGTGAACCGAAGGGAACCCGGTAGGTAGGCTAGGGTGTGAGGGCCGCCGCCAGGACGATCTTGTCGGATGCGGCGTCGACGAGGCGCTGTCCGCCGGCGGCGAGCCACGATCGGTAGGTTGCGCTCTCGGCGTCCCGCCGCTCGCGCCACATGCCGCCGACCCAGCGCTGGTAGCTGGCGGTCTCCGCGAACAACGGCTGGCCTGTGGTCAGGTGCTGGCCGACGTGGCCCGGACCCCCGTTGTAGGCCGCGGCCGCAAGCTCGACGGACCGCTGCCAGTCCGGATCATCCGCCCGTCCGAACGCTCCGAGCATCGAGGCGATGTAGGCCGTGCCGAGCGTCAGGTTCGTGTCCGCGTCCGCCAGCGCGGCGAGTTCGAAATCGTGCATCCCCGCCCGGTTCGCCATCTCGAGCGCGGTGCCCGGCATGAGCTGCATCAGCCCCCGCGCGCCGGCGGAGCTCGTCGCATCCGGGTTGCCGCCCGACTCGACGAGCACCAGGATGGCGACGAGGTCGGGATCGACGTGCGCCGCGGACGCGATGGCGGCGATCCGATCGCGGTGGGCGAGCACCGAGTCCGGCAGCCACGAGATCGTCACCGCCCGGGCATCGGCGGCCGACGCGTCGCTCACCGCCGCGGCTCCGCCCGGATCCGCCGGCACCGCGCTCGATGGGCCCGCGGGGGCCAGCCACTCGGCCGGAGCCGCGGCATCGTAGCGCAGCTCGGGAACGCGCCCAGCGGTGATGATGACGGCATCGACCGGCAGGAAACCGAAGGCGCTGGCACCGGCCGGCGTGACGACTTCCACCCAGTACGCGCCGTTGCCCGCCAGCCCCGTGCCCGCCAGCCCCGTGCCCGCCAGCCCCGTGCCCGCCAGCCCCGTGCCCGCCATCGAGCCGCCGACGGCGACGATCTCGCCGACGCCCAGCAAGCGGCCGGGCGCGCCGCCGGGCGCGTCGGCGAGGGCGGCGCGTTCGCGCAGCGTGCCGGTGGCCTGCGGGAAGAAGACGGCGGCCGTCGTCGGTCCGGCGCCGGACGGTGCATCCGTGTTCAGGACGCGCGCTCCGGCGCTCAGGACGAGACACGCCGCGACGAAGGCGACGAACTTGAGGTGGCCGACCGCGAAGCCGACGAGCGGCGGCAGGGCGACGTCGGTGCCGTGGATCGGGTGGGCGGCGGAGTGTGTGGTCATGTCGACCTCCTGTGGCCGGTCGGGCCGGCGGCGGCGCGTCGCAACGACGGCGGCGAAAGGGGTACCGTGCACGATCTAGCACGGATGTTCTATGGAGTGCGGCCAGTGTATCAGGAACGTTTGTTCTAAGTCAAGAGGGTGTGGATAACTCGGCGCAGACCCGAGGCCTATGCCCGCCCTGCCTCGTCCGGCCGCTCGATCCGATCGCTCTCCTGGGACCCCTCGGACCACGGCTCGGACTCGGCGGTCGGCTTGATCGTCTGCGGGTGATCGAGCGCTTTCAGGACGTCGCCCAGCACGCCGAGCCAAACCCTGACCTCCGTCGTCGTCAGCACCTGGCGGCTCAGGCTGGCGCGGATGAGCCCGAAATAGCGCCGCGGGTTCTGTAGCGGCAGGGCCCGCGTCCGGTCCAGCGTCGACCATAGGCGCGCCCAGAGCCGATCGAGCTGCGCCGCCGTCGCCGCATCGCCCGTGGCCGGATCCGCGGCGGCGGTGGGCGAACGCCGATGGGTATATACGTGGTGCGCCGCCAGGAGGACGGCCTGCGCCAGGTTGAGGCTCGGCAGCTCGGGCGACGTCGTGAGCCGCGCCCGCGCGCTGCACTGTCGCAGGTCGTCGTTCGACAACCCGTCGACCTCGTTGCCGAACACGAGCGCGACGTCGCCCTGCGCGGTGAGCGTCGTCAGGTCGTCGAGCAGCCCCTCGAACGACACCGGGCGCGCTTCGCTGCGGGCCGAGCCCGTGGTGAACGCGATGCTGTAGATCGTGTCGGCCAGGGCCGTGCCGAGGTCGCCCACGGTGTCGGCGAGCTTGATGATCTCCCAGGCGTGCATCGCGCGTCGCCGCGCCTCGGCGCCGTGCGGCGTGCACGCCGGCGCGACGAGCGTCAGGCGCGTCAGCCCCATGTTCAGCATCGCGCGCGCCGTCTGGCCGAGATTGCCGGCCTCGCGCGTGCCGACGAGGACGATCCGCACGCGGCTCAGCTCCACGCCCTCCGCGGCAGACTCCGCCCCGATCGCCCGCCGCCGCGGCTTCACGATGCCCCGCTCGCGCGCCAGACGCTGCTGTCCGAGGCGCGGTCCGCCGAACCGAGGCTCGCCGGGCGGGGGCAGGTCAGGCCGGGGCCGGTCGGGCCGGGGCCGGCCTGTGTCCGAGGGTGGCTGCGTCGCGTCGTCGGCGCCGGTCGTCATGGCGGGCGATGGTATCACGTCGCCGGGCGCCGGCGCGGCCCGGATCCATGGACGGCACCGCCTCCCCGGGCTAGAATCCGCCCCGCCGATGTCCCACCCGATGTCCCGTCGCACGCTGCTGTCGCGCCTGCTCGCCCTCGCGACGGTCGGCGCCGTACCGTCCGTCCGTCCCGGCGCCAGGTCGGAGCGCGCCGCCCTCGCCGCGGCGGCGCGGATCTACGTCGCCCCCGACGATCACACGGACTATTTCTGGACGGCCGACGACGCGACCTACGCCCGGGTGTTCGTCGAGACGCTCGACTTCTACCTGGACCGGATCGACGCCTCCGAGGCGGCCGGACTGCCGTCGGCGCAGCACGCCCGCTGGAACTGCGACGGCTGGCTGTGGGTCCGAGAGTATGAACAGGCCAAGGACGCGGCGTCGTTCGATCGCCTGATGGACCGGATCAAGGACGGCCACATCAGCGTGCCGTTGAACGCGCTCGTCCTCGTGCAGGGCGGCGCGCCGCTCGAGTCGGTGCTGCGCGGGATGTTCTACCCGGGCCGGTTGGAGCGCCGCCACGGCGTGCGCTTGCCGTTGGCCGTGGCGATGGAGAACCAGACGCTGCCGTACGGCCTCGGCAGCCTGTGGGCAGGCAGCGGCGCGCGGTACAGCTGGAAGGGCATCTGCGGCTGCTCGTCGCGCGTGCCGACGGCCGGCGACCGACCGCACGACATCTACTGGTGGGTCGGCCCGGACGGACAGCGGATCCTCATGAAGTGGCACAGCATGCTCGGCGGCAACGACGGCTCGGGCGGCTACGCCGAGATCCGCCGGGTGGCGGATGCGATCGAGTACGTCACACCCGGCACCGGCGATGCCGCTTTCCGCGAACGCTACCCGTTCGATGTCATCGGCCTCTTCGGCCAGGGCTGGGACGATCTGGCGACCCGGTCCGATGTCGCCACCGAGGCGGCACGCACGCTGTCCGACGCCCGGCGCGAGGTGCGGGTGTCCAACGAGGTCGACTTCTTCCTCGACTTCGAGGCGCGCTACGGCAACGGCATCCCCGAGCACGGCGCGGCCTTCGGCAACGAGTGGGACGTTCTCGTCGCGTCGATGAACGAGACGACCGCCCGCGTCCGCCGCGCCGTCGAGCGCCTGCGCTCCGCCGAAGCACTGGCAGCCGTCGTCGCCCTCCACACGCCCGACGCGTTCGACGACCTCGTCGCCGCCCGCGACCGCTGCTTCGGGAACCTCGGACTGTACTACGAGCACGATTGGACGGCCGACGGCCAGTTCCCGCGCGAGGTGCGCGCCGCCTGGCAGGTCCGACTGGCCGACGAGATCGACGGTTATGTCGAGCAACTGCACGACCACGGGACCGCGCACCTCGGCCGCCAGATCGGCGCCGGCGGCCCGTTGCCCGCGACGGTCGAGCCGTCCGCGGCGGTCGAACGCTGGTTCGTCTTCAACGCCCTCGGCTGGGCGCGCACGGACGTCGTCGACCTGGCCGTCGCCGGCGGACCGCGCCCGGTCCGCGTGGTCGACGTTCAGCACGGCCGCGACGTGCCGCACCAGTGGTGGAACGACCCGTTCGATGCCGCGGCGCCGCCCGTCCTGCGCGTGCTCGCAACCGACGTGCCGTCCGTCGGCTACCGCGTGCTTGCGGTCGTCGACGCCGACGCCGGCTCGGACGCCGCAGCGCCCGACGGGCGCGTGGCCCTCGACGGCGACGCGCTCGTGAACGACTACTTCCAGGTCGACGTCGGCGCCGACGGCCGGCTGGTGCGCGTGATCGATCGAGCGAGAGCGAACCGCAACGTCGGCCCGCGTGACGGCGACCGCTGCAATGCGCTCGTCGGGCGCGACGGCGGTGACGGCGGTGACGGAGGGGGCGCTGCGACGGCGACGCGGCGCGAAGCCGCGACCGGACCGGTGACCGCCGCGTTCGCGGCCGCGGTCGATCGTCCCCGCCGCCACACGACGGCGGTCAGCCTGCACGCCGGCATGGCCCGGATCGACATCGACAGTCGGATCGAAGAGAACTTCGACGAGGTCCTGGCGTGGTCGTTCGGCTTCGGCATCGATGATCCGCTCGTGTGGCACGAGGAGGTCGGCGCCGTCATCGCAGCCCGGCTCTCGGGCGACGGCGGCCACTACAGCCCGCGCGCGGCGCGCTACGACTGGCTCACGTTCAACCACTTCGCGGCGATCGGCCCGCGCACCGGCGACGGGCCGTGGGTCGTGCTGGCGAACCGCGACTGCTCGTTCTTCCGCCTCGGCGCCAGCACGCCCGAACGCCTCGCGACGGACGAGCCGCGCCTGTTCGCGCTGGCCGGCGGCCAGGTGGACGGCCCGATCCTCGGCATTCCGGCCCAAGGCGGCGCCACGGAGCACCGCTATCGGTTCAGCGTGACGACGTTGGACCGCTTCGACGCCGCCGCCGCCATGCGCTTCGCGCTGGCGGCCACGAACCCGCTCGTCGCCGGCCGCGTCACGTCGTCCGTCGGCGGCCGGCCGTCCGACATATGGGGGCTGTTGACCGTCAGCGACCCGGACGTGCTCCTGTGGGCGCTCAAGCCCAGTGAGGACGCCGGTCCCGGGCACCTCAGCGTGCGGCTGTGGAACCTGGCCGATCGCCCCGCCACGCCCCTCGTCCGCCTGCGACCACCGCACGCGCTGACGGACGCACTCCGCACGACGCACATCGAAACCCCGATCGCCCCCGAGGGGCTGCGCGGCGGCGCGCTTCCGGCCGAGCTGGGCAAGGCCGAGATCGGCACGTGGCAGCTGTCCGTGGGACGCCCGTCGGCGACGGGCGGGCAGGTGATCTGGCTGCCGGACCTGCGCAACGACGCGTGACGCGACAACGGCATCGTCCACCGGACGCCCCGAGTCGAGCGCGCCGGCACGCGGCGTAGGGGCACGGCATGCCGTGCCCATCCCACGGCAATGCGATGGCCCGTGGTGAGGGCACGGCATGCCGTGCCCCTACACGCACCGTGGACAGGAACCATTGGGTCGTCGAGTGGCGCGCGGCCTGCCTGCGCACGGCCACTGTGGCTCACGGCCGCTGCACGATCCGCACGTAGTTCGCTCGCCCCCCCACCGGCACCCGCCACATCCCCCCGTTGGCCGTCAACCGAACCTGCGGGCAGCACGCTCCGCTGCGCAGCGCATCGTCCGGGAATGTCGTCAACGTCGCGGTCTCGCCCGGGAAGGCGGGTACGCTGAACGTGCCGGCCGTGCCGTCGGGGCGGCGGGCGATGATCATGCGGACGCCGCTGCGCGCCGGGCGGAACTCGTAGGCCAGCGTGCCGCCCGAGGAGATGTCGCGCCCGTTGCCGTCCGTGTGTTGGATCGTGTGGCGCAGGATCGGGAAGGCCAGCTTGGGGACGTGATCGCTGCGGACGAGGCCGCGCTGGGGCTTGCCGGCTTCCTGGCCGGCAAAGTCCGTCCAGGCGAACCAGTAGACGCGCGCCACGGGACAGCACGCCAGCACCTCGGGCAGCTCCTCGGTGAGGAAGCGAACCTGCCCGAGCTCGCTGGCCGCATCGCCCTGCACGGTGCGGCGATAGGTCTCGGTGATCCAGATCGGCTTGCGCAGGCCGCGCCGCGCCAGACGGTCGGCGATCATCGTGTACTTCTCGGGGCCGGTCGGCTCGGCCGGGAAGGCCTCTTTGAGCTCGGGGAACCAGTGGTAGCCGACGTAGTCGAACCACTTGCCGCTGTCGAGGGCGAGGAAGCCGTCGAGGAAGTCGCGGTGGAAGATGTCCGTCGTGGCGTACGCCAGGTTGCCGAACGACACCGGGATGTCCGGGTCGACCGCCTTGACGGCACCGTACGCCGGCTTCAAGAACGCCAGGTACGCCGCCGGCCGATCGCCCCAGCAGCCGATCTGCGGCGGCATCGGCTCGTCCTTGCCCCACTCCGGCGGCCGCGCCCTGTCGGCCTCGGTGACGACCGACTTTCCGTCGACCTCGTTGCCGATCTCCCACGCCGCCACGCGGTACGGCGCTTTCCCGTACCGCTCGGCCGCCGCGCCGACGAACGCCGCCCAGTCCGCCGCGCGCTCCGGCGACCGGTAGTCAAAGCCGCAGCGGTAGACCATCGCCCAAGCCGGGTAGTCCACGATGCTGACGACGACGTCGAAGCCGGCCCTCGAGTACGCGCCGATCAGCCGGTCCGGCGTCGACCAGTCGTACGCCGGCGGCGTGTGCCGCTCGGGCTCGACGATCTTCCACCGCAGGTGCATCCGAATGCTCCGCGCCCCCGCCTCCTTCAACCGCGGCAGCTCGGCGGCGATGTCGGCTGCGCTCAGACCCTCGTCCTCCTCGAACGTGAACTGTGCGCCCCAGACGACGGACGCCCGCGGGCTGGCCGGCACGGCGTTGCGCGTGACCAGCGGCAGCTGGATGCTGGCGGGCGACCCGACGGTGGGCGTCGGGGCGTGCGTCGGCGTGATGTCGGGCGTGCCGGAGACGTGTGGCGTCGGGCCGGTCGTCGATGTCATGGCCGGCGTCGCGGTGACCGCCGGCGTCGACGTCACCGCGGAGGTGGCGGTGACCATCGGCGTCGGCGCCAAGGTGGCGCTCACGCCCGGGGTGGCGGTCGCGACTACGGTGGCCGCCAGCGCCGCCGTTGCCGTTGCCGTAACCGGTGCGCCGGGCGGCGGGTCGTCGGCTCCGCGGCGCGCGTCCGGTCGGGGCTGTCCCAGCGGCAAGCATGCCGCGCTGAGACCAAGCGCCGTGCAGGCGACGGCGAGGGCAAGCCAGCGCGGCCATCGGCGAACGAAGCGGACCGACATCAGCACCATCCTGTCAGGTAGCGACGAATGCCCAGGCGCCGCGGGCTGGGCGTGGGATCGACCAATGGACACCCGCGGAACCGCCGGCGGTTCCGACGCACGACGCGGCGGGGCGGTTACGCCCCGCCGACGCGAACGACGAGCGGGGGACGGCCGAGCGCCGCCAACGCCGCGGCGTCGCCCGCCGCCTGGGCGGCGATCAGGAGGCCGAACGAGATGCCGGCGTCCGGAATCGGCACGTCGCCGTCCGACGTTTGGCCGGGGTCGCCGTCGACGAGCTGCAGGCAGTGGATGCGCGCCGGCCCGCCCTTGTGCAGCTGGCCCGTCGAGTGGAGGTAGCGCGGCCCGTACCCCCACGCGACAGCCGCACCCGTCGCTTCGTCGAGCGCCCGCGCGAGGCCGTCGAGCGCGGCGTCGTTCGCCGCCGTCGGCGGCAGGAAGGCCTGCACGGCGATTGCCCCATCCGGCGGGATCGCGGTGAGCCACGGCCGGGCGATGCGGAGGACGTCGGCGATGTCCGTGGCCCGCAGTTCCTCCGCCTCGGCCGCGCCTGCGGGCCGCGGCGATCCCTGCCCGGCGGCCGCCGCGCGGGCGAAGCGCTTGGCCGCCTCGACGTCGGGCTGGTCGAAAGGCTGGACGCCCATCGCCAGCGCGGCCGTCGCCGTCGCGACCTCCCAGGCGAACAGGGCGGCGCCCAGGTCCTCCGGCGATCCGATCCGGACGAGGATGCCCGGCGCCGCCGGCTCCTCGCCCGCCGCCCCGCCGGTGTGCGTCGCACGGACTTCGATCGTCACACGAGCCAAGCGACGGCCCGCCTTGCCGCCCCACGGACGCGCCGGGAACAGCCCGCGCCCGTGCTTGCCCAAGCTCTCGCCGAGCAGCTGTTCCAGCCAGCCCGTCATCGCCTCGAACGGCGGCCCGGCGTCGATGACCAGCGTGTCCAACCCGGCCGCGGCCCACGCGCCGAGGGCGGCGCCGAGCGCCAGGCCCGACGTTCGCTCGGCCGAGGCCGACGGTCCAAACGCGTCGTCCTGGGCGACGAGATCCCCTTCGGCGCGGCGGGCAGCCGCTGCCAGCGCCGCACGCGCCGCCCCCGCCCCGTCCAGCACCGGCGCGACATCGACGCCGGCGAGCATCGCCGGCAGCAGGCCGAACGGCCCGAGGACGCTGAACCGCCCGCCGACGTCGCCGGGCGCGACGACGCACGCGCGGAAGCCTCGCTCGGCCGCGAGCGCCGCCAGCGGCGAGCCGGCGTCCGTGATCGCGATGCAGTGCGCGGCCGGATCGGGGACGTCGGCGCGGAGGCGCGCCCACCAATGTGCGAAGTGCGCCGTGGTCTCGACGGTCGTGCCGGACTTGCTGGCGGCGACGACGAGCGCGCGGGACGGGTCGACCACCGCATCGACGGCGCGGACGAAGGCCGGGTGCGTGCTGTCGCACACGACGAGTTCCGGCGCGCCGGCGGCACGCGGCAGGCTGCGGGCCAGGACCTCGGCGCCGAGACTCGAGCCGCCCATCCCGAGCAGGACGATGTGGCGGATGCCGTCGGCCCGCGCCTGATCGGCCAACCGCTGCCAAGCCGGGAGCGATGCGGGCGAGGTGACGGGCAGGTCGAGCCAGCCCAGCCGCTCGGCGATCGGGTCGCCGGGCGTGTCCGCGATGCCGGCGTCCGTCCAGAGGGCGGCGTCGTGCGCGAGCAGGCGGCCGGCGACGGCGGCGTCGCGCCAGGCAGCGAGGCGGGTGGCGACGGCGGGCGCGGCGAGACCGGGCTGGAGGTGGATCGGCATGGCGACTCGTACCCCGTCACTGCTGAATCTCTGGGTTCCGAACTCTGGTGGCTGCTCTGAGCGTGTCCAGTGGCGGGGTACGAGTATAGGTTCGCCGCCCGGAGATCGATCATCCTCCCGCGCGCATCCACGTCGGCTGCACCGACATAGTGGCGCCCCGGCCGCTGCGATCCCGGTCGTCGTCGCCGCCGGCAGGGCTTGCGGCCGCCGCACCGCTCACCACCCGCCGCCGTGCCGCAGCGCGGTCGGGAAGAACGCTTCGAACGGCACGTCCGTCCCGACGTGCAGGCGCGGCCCGGTGTGTGACGCGGCGAAGTCGACGCGCAGCCAGCCGCCCTCGTGGCCCAGTTCGCCCACGCCGTCGAACGCCCACGGCCGGCCGGAGCCGATGAGGGGCGGCATGCCGAGCGGCGCGGACACCGTCGCCCCGCCGACCGCCGACACGCTCAGCCGGTGCGCGCCGGCCCAGCCGCCGACCCGCCGCTCCGCCCGCACCGCGAACCCGGTCGCTCCAGCACCCGGCGCGGGCGCAAGCCCATGCCAGTCGAGGTCGAGCGTCGCTGCGCCGAAAGCCGCGACCGGACCGTCGAGCAGCGCGCCGTCCCGGTAGATGCGGACGTTCCACGCGGCCGGCGGGCGCGTGCTCAGCGCCGTCACGTGCGAACGCCACGGATCCGCCGCCCAGAGCGTGCCGTCCGCGCCGTAGGCGAGCCCGGCGGCGCGCACGACGGCCGTGCCGGGCGGACCGTCGCCGCCCCATGCCCCCAGGAACCGACCGTCCCGCGACACCGCGACGATGCGGGCCGTGATCCCGTCGGCGATCCGGAGCGAGCCGTCCGGTGCGACGGCGATCCCGACGGGTTCCTTCAGCCCGGCCCCCGGCGTCGACGTGTGGTCGACGACGCCCAGGACGTTGCCCTCCTGGTCGTAGTGGACCGCGCGCAGGTTGCCCGTGTCCGCCACCCAGAGCGTGCCGTCCGGCGCAGCGGCGAGGTGGTTGGGCTTGTACAACCGCACATCGCCCGGCCCGTCACGCCACTCCGCCTCGAACGTGCCGTCCCACGCAAAGCGCACGATGCGGTGGCCCACGGCGTCGGCGACGAAGAGCCGCGGTCGACCGTCCGGTCCGGCCGCGACGGCGACCCCCGACGGCGACGTGACGTGGCCGGGCGCGTCGGAGAGGCGCCGCCAGACCCGGCCGATGCCGCCGTCCGGCCGGAGACGGTACACGGCCGGTCGGAAGCCGGCGCTGGCGATCCAGAGGCCGCCATCTTCCGCCGCCGCGACATCGTATGGGCGCGGGTTGGGCGTCCCGTCCGCCGTGTCCGTCTCCGGCACGCTCCAACCGCGCCGAATGACGGTCCGCTCGTCCGTCTCGAGTACGACCAGCTGAGCATCGTAGAACGCGAACAGGTACGTGCCGTCCGGCCGGAAGTCGATCGAGTTCGCGGACGTGTGGATGATCGGGAACGGGATCGACTCGAGCAGCGTCCCGTCCGATGCGAACGTGAGCACCCGGCCCTGGTCGGCCTTCGAGGGCTTCCGCGTGACCACGACGACAACTCCGTCCGGTCGGACGCCGATCGCCTCCGGCTCGCCGTGCTTCAATACGCCGAACACGTCCGCGCCGAAGTCCCCGAGCGTCCGCCCGTCCCGCGCCAGGCGCACGACGCGCGCGGGCGCGATGTCGAGCACGAGCAGCGTCCCGTCCTGCGCCACGGCGAGGCCGCGCGGCTCGGCGATGCTCGGGTCCAGCGCGATCGTCTCGATCACCGTCCCGTCGCGCCGCAGCCGGACGATGCGCCGTGCCGGCACCTCGAGCACGAGGACGTCCGCCCCGTCCGCGACGAGCTCGAGGCGGTGCGACCACTCGAACTGAAATTTGTAGGAGCCGATCTGCTGCGGCGCGAAGATCCCCGCGGCCCACACTTCGGCCGCCGTGCCGTCCTCCCGCAGCCGCACGATCCTGCCCCGCTCGTTGTCCGCCACGAGGCACGTGCCGTCCCCGAGCGGGAGGAGCGACACCGGCCGAAGGAGGTCGTCGTCCTTCGCCCGCCGCACGCCCCAACTCCGCCCGAGCCCGCCGTCCGCCTCGACGAGCCGCGCGAGCCCCGTACCCGCGTCGGCGACCACGACCCCGCCACCCGGCGCCGGCTCGAGGGCCACCGGGCGCACGAGCCCGTCGCCGCCGGATGCGGGCGCCGGACCGACGCGCAGCGGCCCGCCGTGGCGGTCGAACCACGCGAGGCGCCCGCGCGCGGCGTCGGCCACGACGACGCCCCCGTCGACGGTCGGGGCGACCGCGACCGGCTCGTCGAGGCCCCCGCCGTCCGGCTGCGTCAGCGCGTCCGCCGTCCAGGTTCCGAGCCAGCGCCCGTCCGGTGCGAGGACGGTCACGCCGGGCCCGTCGCCGGCCACGATCAACCGTCCGTCCGGCGCCACGGCGATGCGTCGGAAGTGGATCATCGACCCGCCGGACGCCGCGGGGCCGCCGAAGCCGTGGATCGTCAGGAGGGAAGCCGTGCCGTCGGGCGCGTAGCGATGGATGTACCCACCGATCCCATCGTTGTCGCTGTCCACGGCGTAGATCTCGCCGTTCGGCCCGCCGGCGATGCCCGTCGGCTGGCATCGGTAGTCGAACATGAGCCCGCCGAACGGCACTCCACCGGAGAAGCACAGGCCGAACTCGCCGGGCAGCTGGGTACCCGGGGCAACAGACTTGCCGAGCGTGCGCACCACCGCGCCGAGGCCGTCGAGCACCGCGGCGCGCCCAAGGGTGGGCTGGGCGGCGACGAGCCCGTCGCCGAATGGCGCGAGGTCGCCGGCCCGGACATCCCAGTCCGCCAACCGCGTGCCCGCGCCGTCGAAGACCCGGATCGGCCCGGTCCGGAGCGAGACCGCGATCCGGCCATCCGCGAGCACCGCGAGGCCCCACGCGTACCCTCTGGCCGGGTCGTCGCCCGGCGCGCACGCCGCGGAGCCGGGCGTCGACGGTGATAGCACGCAGATCCGGTCGACGAACGCCCCCCAGGCCGTGAAGCGCTGTACCCGTCCGTTCGCCGGGTCCGCGACATATACGTCGCCGTTCGCGCCGACCGCCAGCGCCGTGGGACCACAGAGCGTTTCGCCGTCGGCGTCTCTCCTGCACCCGGCCCCGAACTCGCCCGGCTGCCACCCCGGCCCACCCCACACCCCGATCACCTCGCCGGACGCGGCGAAACGCACGATCCGCCACCGGTCCTGGTCGACGACGTAGGCCGTGCCGTCCCGCCCGAAGGCGACGGCGCCCGGCCGGGTGAGCGGTGCGGTCGGGGTCTCGGCCCCGATGTGGCGCACGTAGTGTCGCTCCAGCTCGCTCGCGTCCGCCACGGGCTGGGCCGCGGGCTGGGCCGCGGCAGGGCGGGCGCCGGACGCGACGAGCGCCGCGAACGCCACGGCGGCGGCGACGGCTGCGGCGCGTGCGGCGCCGGCGCGGCGGAGGAAGGTGCGCACAGGGCGGGCGACGGAGTGGCGATGCATGGCGTCTTCCTTGCGGGACATATGGGCGATGCGGTTCGGAGGTGGCGGTCCGCCGATCGACTCCGCCGCCTCCGCAGTAGACACGGCGAAACGATCGAGTCGTTCCCGCGAGACGCGCGCCGGTCGCTTAGCTGCCCGACGGCGGCGCCTGCTGCGGCGCCCCCGCCACCTCCCACGCCCGCACGAAGTCCTCCGGCTCGATCCCGAGCCCGTCGGCGATCCGGTTGATGTAGTTGAAGTACCCGATCACCTGCGCCGCGTCGTGCACCCCCGCGTCGCCGAACCCCGCGGCCCGCAGCGCTGCCACGTCATCCGCCGTCATCGCCCCCGGCGTGCGCGTGAGCTTGTCCGCGTAGGCGCACAGCGCGGCGTCCGGCGTAGCCAGCGGCGCGGACCGCCAGTCCATGGCGACGGCGTTCACGTAGGCGTCGGCGTCGGCGGCCGACAGCCCGAGGTCCGCTTCGACCTCGGCACGGAGGTCGTGGGCGTGGGCCCGCGTTCAGTAGAGGCACTGGTTCAGGCGCGAGACGACGCACGCCAGCATCTCGCGCTGCGAGCGCGTGAGGGGCGATGGGCCGAACATGATGGCCCCGTAGAAGCGCATCGAGGCCTGCAGCGCGCGCGCGTTCTGGCTCATCAGGCTGACGATGTGCCAGATCCGCCCAGCCCGCGACATCGCCGCGTCGTACTCGGCCTTGAGCAGCCCTTCGGCCTCGTCGTGGCCGATGACCTCGATCCACGGCATGCGATGCGCGCCGAGCAAGCGGGCCGAACGATCAGGCGTGGCGTGCGTCGACGGCGTTCGCCGTCGCGCGGTCGAGGGCCGTCGTCAGGCGCGCGGCGTCGTGTTCGGTCAGCGCGCTGCCGAACAGATCGGCGACGCTGGCCGCATACACCGGCCATGCGGCCAGCAGCGCCCGCTCACCCGCCTCGGTCAACGCGGCGTACGCCCCGCGACGGTCGTTCGGGCAGCGCTCGCGCCGGAGCAGGCCCTCGGCCTCCAGGCGGTCGACGAGCCGCGTCAGGCCGCTGCGGCTGAGGACGACGTGGTCGGCCAGCTCGTGCATGCGCCGCCGATGGTCGGGCGCGTCGCGCAGCGCGAGCAGCACATCGCACGTGCCGAGGCAGACGCAGCCGGCCTCGGCCAGACGGTGGTCGACGGCTTCGATCAGGCGCGCGTGGGCCGTGAGGAAGGCCCGCCAGGCGCCGAGGACGCCCTCGCAGACGTAGGGTTCCATGGGCCGATCATAGCACAGCCGGCCTGGTCGTTGCGATCGCAACTATTACCCGGCAGCCCTGCTCCGGTGGGCCGACAGGATGCCGCGTCCGGGGAAGCGGCGTGGTCGCCGCGACCCCGGACGCAGGCGCGTGCAGGCGGCCCCGACCGCTATCGACCGGACCATTGCACCCCGTCGATGCCGGCAAGCACGGCCCGGATGTCGAGCAGCCGGAGCGTACCGTCCAAGACGCCTAGGTAGATGCCGACGCCTTCCTGCTCGAGCCGCCACCAGACGAGCGCGCCCGCGCCCGGTGACCATCGGATCATGCCGGGCGTGTACGCGGACTCGTCGTCCACCGCTCGGCCCGGCGGCAGCGCCAGCAAGACGGTCGGCTCCGTGGGATGCGCCCCGATCGGCATCTCGACGACCAGGTCCGCGCCCGGCCGATCGCCCATCGTGCGCCGCAATCCGAAGCGCACGGCACCGTCGACGGACACCGGATCGAGTGCGGCGAACCCTGCACCCGTCAGCCCGACCACCGGCGCAGTCCAGCTCTCGGCAGCCTGCACAATGGCGCTGCCGTCCGCCGCGGTGTCCGGTGCCTGGGCAGCAGCGTCCAAGCGCAATAGGGACAGGAAGCCGGCGTTGCCGTTCTCGCCCGAGTGGGCATGGACGACGACGTCCGGCGCCGTGAATGCCAGGCTCGAACGGCTGTCCACCCAGTCGCCGCTGTTGGGAAGTTGGAGCAAGCGCCCGGTGGCGCCGTCCAGAACACCGTGCCTGCCACCCTCGTACTGCTGGACGTACACGTGCATCAAACGGCTGTCGGCGGACCACGCCGCGGGTTTGTACGTCTGCACCGCCATGGGGTGCTCGCGATTATCAACGTGCGCGATGCCGCCGCCCGGCGCGCCCGTCTCGGCATCGATCAGCCAGAGGCCCGCACCGTCGAGCAGCGCCACGGTAGCCCCATCGGGCGCGACGGAGACACCGATGCAGCTTTGCGTCACGAAGTTGGTTGCCAGGTTCACACGACACGCGGTGAGCCGCCGCGGCGGTCCCGCCATGCGCCTTTCGCCGTCCCGGGCAAGGTCGACCACCATCAGCGCTCCTTCGTCCGCCGACGCCGGCTGAGCGTCCGACGGACGCTCGCGCTCGACGAACGCCAGTCGGGTGCCGGCATCATCGACGCCCCATTCCGCCGTGTCCGGCCAGGAATCGCGGCGCCACGCCCCCTTGCGTTCGACGATCGTCTCGACGCCCGACGCGCGGTCGCGCACGACCAGCCGAGACCGTGCCGGTTCGCCCTCTTGACCACCGTTGGCCTGCGCCATCACGAGGAGCCGTCCGGCGTCCGTGAACGTCCAGCCGCGCGACGGTCCGGATGCATCGCCGAGGACGAAGTAGTCGCCGATGAGCCGCCAGCCGTCCGCGCCGGGCGACCACACCGTCTCCTCCGCCCCGCCGGAAGCCGGCCAGCACCGGATCGCCGCGTCCCGCTCGTAGCACAGCTCGTGCGGCACGGGCGGCAGGGACGCGCCGCGCGTCACGACCTCGGGCAGTGGAGCGGCCAAGGGCATGCGCGGCAGGAACGGCACGGCCGCCGTATAGCCGTCCGCTGCCCGCCGCACCGTCCGCCCACCCTTGCCGTCCGGCTGGACGATCTCGTCTGCACCGTCGCCGTCCACGTCGCGGATCTCGACGGGTGCGGCCAAGCGGACGACGACGGGCGGTACGTCGCCGGCGCCGTACACGACGACCTCGTCCGGCAGCGCATCGGCGTTCGCGCCGCGCTCGATCGTCAGGGCGCGTTGCGGCCGATCGGGGGCCGCACGGTTCAGTCGGTGCACCTGGAGCGCACGGATGTCGGTGCCGACGTCGCGCGGCTCGATGGCGAGCACGGCGCGCTCGAGGGCCCCTTCGGCGGAGACGGACGGGACCACGAGCACGGCACGGTTGGCACCCAAGACCGCGATCCACGGCCCGCCGCGGTCAGTGCGGGTCGGGTTCACGTCAAGCACAGCGGGCGACCACGGCATCGCCGGGTCCGTGCGGCTGTCCCACAGCAGCCGGCGGCCGCCATCGCCGAGGATGATCGCGCCCGGACCGCCGAGGTCGTGGTAGGTGGCGACGATCCAGTCGGGCGCGGGGCCGGCGCGTACACGGTCGACCGCGGCGCGCTTCGGCAGCCAGGCACGCACGTCCGGCGTCGGCGTGGCGGTCGGCGTCGGGGACGCGGGCGGGCGGGTCGGCCACGGCGTTCCAGGGCCCGGGTAGGCGAGGCCGGCGTCCAGCAGCGCCTGGTGGTCTGCGGCGGCGCGGGCGGTCAGATCGGCCGTCGTGATGGACGACCCCTCGAACACGGACTCGGTGGGATTCGTCGGACGCATCGACGGAAGGGCGGTGCGATGCGCTCCGCCGTCGGTGCGCGAGCGGACGAATGCGGTGGCCAGCGCTGCTAGCGTGGCGGCGGCGGCGAGCCAGGCGACGATGAGCGACCAGGGGCGCGACTCGGCGGACATGCGATGCTCCGTGTGTGATGTAGGCCGTGTGACGGGCGGCGACGGGTCCGATCGACCACGGGTGCCAGCATACGGGCGTTTCCGGCCCGCCGAGCGCCGCGAAACCGCCGCGCCGCCGCCGTTTGCCCGACGCTGACCGTCCGGCCGGGGCGGCAACGGGACGGAAGCGGATCGGAAGCGGATCGGAACAGGACGGATAACGGGTTCCGGAATCCGGCATTCCGAACTGGACAACCGCCCGTGCGGCGGGGTATAAGCCCTTTCGCTCTCGCCCCGGACACACGCGCTGTTCCGCCGCGCTGCCGCCCGGCGCGCTTCGGACGGCGACGAGGACGCGCCGCGCGACCCACGGGCCGGCGAAGCACATGCGCGCCGGCCACGGAATCCTACCCGACCCAACCCACCCCAATGGAGGCCACACCATGCTGGCGATGGCTCGTTCGATTCGATGCGCGCTCCGACCGCTCGGCGCACGTCCGCTCACCCGGTCCGTCAACCGCCTGCTCGCGGCGACGCTGGCCGTCTCGCTCTGGGCGCTCGATCGCACGGCCGCGCTGGCCGCCGGCCCGCTCCAGGAGCACGGCGGCGGCGGCGAGCTCTCGCTCGAGCTGCCGGCGAACATGTGGACGGACACGCCCTTCTTCGGCGGGACGATGGGCGCGCGGCCGCTCCTGCTCGGCGGGGTCGTGGTCTGCGTCCTCGGGCTACTCTTCGGCTGGTGGACCTACCAGCGCGTGAAGGCGCTGCCGACGCACAGCTCGATGCGCGAGATCTCCGAGCTGATCTACGAGACCTGCAAGACCTACCTGCTCACGCAGGGCCGGTTTCTCCTCATCCTGTGGGCGTTCATCGCCGCCGTCATGCTCCTGTACTTCGGTGTGTTCGCCAACGCCGGGCCGACGCAGCTCATCCTGATCCTCGTCTTCAGCCTGATCGGCATCGCCGGCAGCTTCGGCGTGGCGTGGTTCGGGATCCGGATCAACACGCTGGCCAACAGCCGCACCGCCTTCGCCGCGCTGCGCGGCAAGCCGATGGGGATCAGCGTCATCCCGCTCCAGAGCGGCATGAGCATCGGCATGCTCCTGATCAGCGTCGAGCTGATCCTCATGCTCTTCATTCTCCTCTTCGTTCCGAATGCCTATGTCGGCGCGTGTTTCGTGGGCTTCGCGATCGGCGAGTCGCTCGGCGCCGCGGCGCTGCGCATCGCGGGCGGCATCTTCACCAAGATCGCCGACATCGGCTCCGACCTGATGAAGATCGTCTTCAACATCAAGGAAGACGATGCCCGCAACCCGGGCGTCATCGCGGACTGCACCGGCGACAACGCCGGCGACTCCGTCGGCCCGACGGCGGACGGCTTCGAGACGTACGGCGTGACGGGCGTGGCGCTGATCAGTTTCATCCTGCTGGCGGTCACCGACCCGAACGTGCAGGTCCAGCTCCTGGTCTGGATCTTCATGATGCGCGTCATGATGATCGTCGCCAGCGGCCTGTCCTACATGGTGAACAATCAGATCACCAAGTCGCGCTTCAGCGGCGCGTCCGTGATGAACTTCGAATCGCCCCTCACGTGGCTGGTGTGGATCACGTCGATCGTGTCCGTCGTGTTCACGTACGTCGCGTCGATGATGCTGATCCCGGCGATCGGCGGCGACGCGTCCCTGTGGTGGAAGCTGGCGACGATCATCACGTGCGGCACGCTGGCCGGGGCGATCATCCCGGAGCTCGTGAAGATCTTCACGTCCACCGAGTCCCGCCACGTCGAGGAGGTGGTCACGGCCTCGCGCGAGGGCGGCGCTTCGTTGAACATCCTGTCCGGGCTCGTCGCCGGCAACTTCAGCGCGTTCTGGCTCGGCCTGGCCATCGTCGGCCTGATGGCGGTGGCCTACGGCGTGAGCACGCTGGGCCTCGGGGCCCTGATGGCGGCGCCGGCCGTCTTCGCGTTCGGCCTCGTGGCGTTCGGCTTCCTGGGGATGGGCCCGGTGACGATCGCCGTCGACAGCTACGGTCCGGTGACGGACAACGCGCAGAGCGTCTACGAGCTGTCCGTCATCGAGAGCATCCCGGGCGTGGCGGGCGAGATCGAGAAGGCGCACGGCTTCCGCGTGGACTTCGAGCGCGCCAAGGATCTCCTGGAGGAGAACGACGGCGCCGGCAACACGTTCAAGGCCACGGCCAAACCGGTCCTCATCGGCACGGCGGTGGTGGGCGCGACGACGATGATCTTCTCGATCATCGTGACGCTGGCCAAGGGCCTGCCCGGCGCGCCGACGTCGTTCGCCAGCCCGGCCGAGCTCCAGACGGCGCTCGACGCCGCTTCGATCTACCTGTCCGTGCTCCACCCGACGTTCCTGCTGGGCCTGATCACGGGCGGGGCGATGATCTACTGGTTCACCGGCGCCAGCATGCAGGCGGTGGTGACGGGTGCGTACCGGGCGGTGGAGTTCATCAAGGCGAACA
>Ga0138256_10000292_pt1 | contig 57391 bp, 55 predicted proteins | sample KNB2016incub_MG_FD_105486 | JGI IMG/M metagenome (GOLD analysis project Ga0138256, IMG submission 105486) | Active sludge microbial communities from wastewater in Klosterneuburg, Austria - KNB2014incub_MG | ecosystem: Engineered > WWTP > Activated sludge > Unclassified | place: Austria...
CGTGCGGTTCAGCACCCGAGCCTCCAGCTTGGCCGTGGGCACCTTGGGCGCGCGCCCTGGGTGCAACGACACCAGGCCAGCCAAGCCCTGCGAGTCGAACGAGGTCGTCCACTTGGTGACGAAAGCATCGTTGCACGCCAGCTTCTCGCGAATATCGACCCTGCGCTCCCCATCGGCCCAAAGCACCACGCAACGCGCTCGACGCGAGAGCGCCGCATTGCCATGCCGCTTGCGCATCACAGCGTCCAATTCAGCGCGTTGTTCACTCGTCAGCATCGTTCTTTGCATGCCTCAAGATATGCGGGCAATGCATTTGTTTTCAATGATTCAGTGAACTAGGGCCGGACGCGGTGCGCCGGTGTGCCGCAAATGCCCGCCAGCGCCAGGGGAAGCGGCGAGTGTGAAGGCAGGGAATGGCCGCTGGCGCTGCCTACAATGAACTTTTGCCACCCGCGCGAGCGCTCATGCAAGTCAATCCGACGATCTTCAAGGCCTACGACATTCGTGGTGTGGTCGGCCAGACCATCGACGAGCACTTTGCCGAACACCTGGGCCGGGCCTTCGGGTCCGATGCGCTGGCCGAAGGGCAGACGGCGGTGGCCATTGGGCGCGACGGGCGCCTGTCGGGCCCGGGCCTGGCGGCCGCGTTGATGAGCGGGTTGATGTCCACCGGGCTCGATGTCGTCGACCTCGGCGCCGTGACCACGCCGATGCTCTACTACGTGGCCGCCACGCGCGCCGAGCACGGCTGCAACAGCGGCATCATGGTCACCGGCAGCCACAACCCGAAGGACTACAACGGCTTCAAGATGGTGATGAGCGGCCGCGCGATCCATGGCGACGAGATCCAGAAGCTGCGCCAGCGCATCGAGAGCGAGACCTACACACGGGGCAAGGGCCGCAGCGCGCCGATGCAGATCGTTCCCGAATACACCCAGCGCATCGTCGGCGACTGCCGTTTGAGTCGGCCGATGAAGATCGTCGTCGATTCGGGCAATGGCATTCCGGGCGCGACGGCGCCCGCCATCCTGCGCGCGCTGGGCTGCGAGGTGGTCGACCTGTACAGCACGGTCGATGGCGATTTCCCGAACCACCATCCCGATCCCAGCAAGCCCGAGAATCTGGCCGTGCTGAAAACCGTGGTGCGCGCCACCGGCGCCGAGATCGGTCTCGCCTTCGACGGCGACGGCGACCGCCTGGGCGTGGTCACGCGCGGCGGCAACATCATCTACCCCGACCGCCAGATCATGCTGTTTGCGCGCGACGTGCTGCAGCGCCATCCGGGTGGCACCATCATCTTCGACGTCAAGTGCTCGCAGCGCCTGCCGGTGGCGATCCGCGAGGCCGGCGGCGTGCCACTGATGTGGAAGACCGGGCATTCGCTGATCAAGGCCAAGCTGAAGGAAGTCGGTGCGCCCTTTGCCGGCGAGATGAGCGGCCATTTGTTCTTCGGCGAGCGCTGGTACGGTTTCGACGACGCGATGTACACCGCGGCGCGCCTGCTCGAGATCCTGTCGCGCCACGCCGACCCGAGCGCGGTGCTCGACGCGCTGCCCACCAGCTTCAGCACACCCGAGCTCAACGTGCCTTGCGCCGAGGGCGAGCACCACGCCGTGGTGGCTGAACTGCTGGCCCGCGTGGCCGACGGCCGGCTGAGCTTCCCGCGCGGCGAGGTCGGCACCATCGACGGCTTGCGCGTGGACTTCCAAGACGGCTTCGGCCTGATCCGCGCCAGCAACACCACGCCGGTGCTGGTGCTGCGTTTCGAAGGCCACACGCCCGAAGCGCTGCAGCGCATCGAAGCCGACATGATGGCCGTGCTGCGCGCCGTCAAGCCCGATGCGCAGGTGGCCGCGGCCGCCCACTGACATGAGACCCCCAGGCTCGCTGAAGCTCGCGGCCGCACGGCCAGCAGGCCGGGCGGCGTTAGCCAGCCACTCGCGAGCGCGCAGGCGCTCGCTCGGTGCCGGCTCACCCCCCCGGGGGGGCTTCAGTGCGCCCGGGAAACCCGGCTCGCACTGACGTGCGCGCTGCGGGCGCCATGAAGGACTCGATCGCGCGCGGCAGCTACTCCTGGCTGCTGCGGCTGCTGGCGCCGGCCTACTTTGCGCGGCTGTGGTGGCGCGGTTCGCGTGAGCCGCTGTACCGATCAGCCTGGGACGAGCGACTGGGCTTGTTCGAAGGCCGCAGCGAGCCGGGTCGGGTGTGGATCCACGCCGTATCGCTGGGCGAGACGCGTGCTGCCAAGGCCCTGATCGACGCGCTGCGCCGCCAGGTGCCCGGCGTCAGGCTGTTGCTGACCCATGGCACGGCCACCGGCCGCGAAGCCGGCCGGGCGTTGCTGCAGCCCGGTGACACGCAGGTCTGGCTGCCCTACGACACGCCGGGCTCGGTGCGCCGCTTTCTGCGCCGCCACAAGCCCGCGGTGGGCGTGCTGATGGAGACCGAGATCTGGCCCAACCTGCTGGTGGCCACGCACGAGGCCGGTGTGCCGATGGTGCTGGCCAACGCGCGGCTGTCGGAAAAGAGCATGGCCAAGGGCCGGCGCCTGAAGTCGCTGCTGGGCCCTGCGCTGTCGGGCCTGACGCGAACGCTGGCGCAGACCGAGGCCGACGCCGGTCGACTGCGCGCGTCGGGCGTGCAGCGCGTGCAGGTGCTGGGCAACCTGAAGTTCGACATGGCGCCCGACCCGGCGCTGTTGGCGCGCGGCCATGAATGGCGCGCGCTGCTGCAGCGGCCGGTGGTGTTGATGGCCAGTTCGCGCGAAGGCGAAGAGGCGCCGCTGTTGCAGGCCTGGGCGGGCCTGACGCTGCCGCGGCCCTTGCTGTTGATCGTGCCGCGCCATCCGCAGCGTTTTGATGAGGTGGCGGTACTGGCGGCACAGGCCATGCCGCAGGTGCGTCGCCGAAGCACGTTCGGCGACGCACCGCCACCTGCAGCGCTGGCGGCCGACGTCTGGATCGGCGATTCGCTCGGCGAGATGCCGCTGTACTACGCGCTGGCCGATCTGGCGCTGCTGGGTGGCAGCTTTGCGCCGCTGGGCGGGCAGAACCTGATCGAGGCTGCCGCCTGCGGTTGCCCGCTGCTGTTGGGGCCGCATACCTTCAACTTCGCGGCGGCAGCCCTTGACGCCATTGCCGGCGGCGCCGCGCTGCGCGTGGCCGACCTGGCCAGCGCAGCGCAACAGGCGGCCGTGCTGGTGGCATCGCCGCCGCAGTCGCAGATGACGCAGATCGGGCAGATGGCCCAACAGGCGCTGGCCTTTGCCGGCGCGCATCGCGGCGCGGCCGAACGAACGGCACTGGAAGTGGCCGCCTTGCTGGCCGAGCGCAGACGCTGATCGGTCACCGAGGAGACATCGACATGACCTGTGTCCATGGCTCCACGCTCGATTTCAACCGCCTGCTGCAAGCCGATCTACCGCCCGAAGACGGGCAGGATCTCGACGATGCGCTGAGCGGCTTCATCGCCAGCGTCGACCACGCCGAGGTGCGGGCGGCCGACGGCCGCGTGGTCTGGAGCCAGCAGTCCTATGCCTTTCTCGACGACGAAGCCGCACCTGAGACGGTCAACCCCAGCCTGTGGTGACAGGCGCGGCTGAACCGTGTGCATGGTCTGTTCCAGGTCAGCGAACGCATCTTTCAGGTGCGTGGCTTCGACATCGCCAACATCATTTTCATCAAAGGTGATGCCGGGCTGATCGCACTCGACGCGTTGACCTGCCCCGACACCGCGGCCGCGGCGCTGTCGCTGTACCGTGCGCACCGCGACCGCGAGGGCCGGCGCCGCCTGCACACCGTGATGTACAGCCACAGCCGTGGTGATCATTTCGGCGGCGTGGCCGGGCTGATCCGCCAGGCTGATGTCGACGCCGGTCAGGTGCAGGTGATCGCGCCGGCCGGCTTTCTGCAGAAGGCGGTGTCCGAGAACGTGATCGCCGGCGTGGCGATGGCGCGGCGTGCGCAGTTCCAGCTCGGCCAGACGCTGCCCAAGGGCCCGGCCGGCCAGGTCGACGCCGGCCTGGGCAAGATCCTGCCGATGGGCCGGCCCAGCCTGATTGTGCCAACGCTCGAGATCACCAGGCCTTTCGAGACCCACGTGATCGACGGCGTGACGATCGAGTTCCAGCTTGCGCCCGACACCGAGGCGCCGGCCGAGATGCATTTCTTCTTTCCGTCCGAGCGCGCGCTGAACCTGGCCGAGAACACCAACCACACGATGCACAACCTTTGTCCGCGGCGCGGCTCGCAGGTGCGCGACGCGCTGGCATGGAGCAAGCACCTGCATGCCGCGCTGCACCGCTGGGGCGACCAGATCGACGTGCTGTTCGCGCAGCATCACTGGCCGACCTGGGGCGGCGAGCGTGCACGCGGCTTTCTGGCCGAGCAGCGCGACCTGTACCGTGTGCTGCACGACCAGACCGTGCGCCTGATGTGCCATGGCCTGAAGGCGGCCGAGATCGCCGAGCGGCTGGTGCTGCCGGCGGGCGTGTCGCAGCGTTGGCACAACCGCGGCTACTACGGCACGCTGTCGCACAACGTGAAGGCCATCGTGCAGCGTTACCTGAGCTGGTACGACGCGCACCCGGCCAACCGGCACGTGCTGCCGCCGGTGCCGGCTGCCGTCAAGACCCTGGCCTACATGGCCGGCATCGACGCCGTCATGCAGCGCGCGCAGGCCGACTTCGAGCGCGGTGAATACCGCTGGGTGGCCGAGGTGATGAAGCACGCGGTCTATGCCCACCCCGACCGCCGCGATGCGCGCGAACTGGCGGCGCAGGCGCTGGAGCAAATGGGCTACCAGGCCGAATCAGCGACCTGGCGCAATGCCTTCTTGCTGGGCGCGCACGAGTACCGCGAGGGCCCGCTCCAGCTGCTGCCACCCGGCGCCGGCTTTGCACTGGTCGGCGCGCTCAGCAGCGAGATGCTGTTCGACGCGCTGGCCATGCGTGTCAACGCGCCCAAGGCGGGGCCGCTGGCCTTCACGATGGCCTGGCACTTCACCGACCGGCAGCAGCATTGGCGGGTCGAGCTGCGCAACGGCGCGCTGCATGCGCTGCAGGTCGATCAGGCGCCGGCGGCCCGCGGTGCCGCTGACGCTGGCGCGCAGCACGCTCGACGCCATGCTGATGCAGCAGCTGGCGCCGGCACAGGCAATCGCCGCTGGCCAGCTGCAGCTGCAGGGTCAGGCCACGTTGCTGGCGCAGTTCTTCGGCCTGCTCGACCGCTTCACGCTCAGCTTCCCGGTGGTCGATGCCGCGCCCTGGCCCGATGCCTGAGCGCGGCTGCGCCCGCCTGGCAGACGATCAGATCGCGCCGAACTTGACGTTGATGCCGGTGAACAGGCCGACGTCGTTCTTCTTGCGGGTCGCCGGCGGCTTGCTGTTGTAGCTGTCGATCAGGCCCACGTTCAGGCTCAGCGTGCTGCTCATGGCCACCGACAGGCCGGCGCTGAACTTGGCCAGCACGGCCTTGTCGCCGCTGACGCCGGGGTACAGGTCCAGGCGCTGCTGCACGCTGACCGTGTCGCTCAGCTTGTGCGACGAGGATTCACCCAGGTAGACGCTGGCGCGCGAGAAGCGGGTGTCGGACTTGCCGCCGATGGTTTGCGTGCTGCCGTAGGAATCGGTCGTGTAGCCGGCACCGCCGAAGATGTCGAAGCTGGTGCTGTCGGTGGCGATGACGTGATAGCCCAGGCCACCGGCAACGGCAGTGCGCAGGTCCAGATCGACCAGCTTGTCCGACTCCAGCCCCAGCTTGCCGAAGGCGAACAGGCGCTGGCTCAGGTTGCGGTCGTACTGGCCGGCCAGCGACCATTTGTCGGCCGTGGTCTCGGTCTGGCCGCCCGACTTGTTCTGCGCGCGCTGGATCGCGGCGGCGAGCGAGATCTTGTCGTCGAGCGTGGCCTTGGTGGCTTCGGCGTTGAGCAGCAGGCTGTTGCTGCTGGTATTGCCCGAGGTCACCGACAGTGCGGCACCGCCGGTACCGCGCCACAGACCGTCGGTCTTGGTCTGCGCGAAGCTGGTAGCGGGCAGGCTCAGGATCAGCGTGGCGAGGGCGAGGGTGGTTGGGCGAAGGGTCACAGGAACTCCTAGTTGGGGGTGGGTTGCCGCGCAGGGCGACGGCGGGGCCCGCGCGGTGGCGGGCGATGGTCAGCACGTGGGGCTTGCGGTTGCTGGGGCGGGTGTTGGCACGCGTGCTTGTGCGGATGCAGACGCAAGTTCAGACCCAAGTTCAAGCGCAAGTACACGCGCAAGTACACGCGCAAGTACACGCGCATTCTTGCTGCGCTGCAGCATCATTGTTGTCGTCACCCGATGCCTGGCCCATCGGGCGGCCCCCGGTTCCCGACTCAGGGAATCCCTGAGCGCTGACCCTAGACTTCGCCCCTGGCCCCATCCCTGCTGACCTCTGCCATGCCTGCTGCGACCTGCCGCCCGACCCACCGCGCCCTGCCGGCGCCGACCACGACATGACGCGCGCGCTGCGTTCCATCTACGCGCTCGACGACCTCGAGCCCGCGGCCCGCCGGCACTTGCCGCGGCCGGTGTTCGCCTACGTCTCGGGTGCGGCCGAAGACCGCGTGACGCTGCGCGAGAACCGCGTGGCGTTCGACGAGCTGGGCTTTGTGCCGCGCAACGGTATCGACGTGTCGAAGCGGCACACCGAGGTCGAGCTGTTCGGCCAGCGCTGGGCGGCGCCGTTCGGCATTGCGCCGATGGGCATCAGCGCGCTGTCGGCCTACCGCGGTGACCTGGTGCAGGCGCGCGCCGCGGCCGCGGCGCGCATCCCGATGATCCTGAGCGGCTCGTCGCTGATCCGCATGGAAGAGGTCGCCGCGGCCAGCCCGGGCCTGTGGTTCCAGGCTTACCTGCCGGGCGAGCGCACGCGCAACGAGGCCTTGATCGACCGCGTCGAGCGCGCCGGCTTCGAGACCCTGGTGCTGACCTTGGACGCGTCGATCATGCCCAACCGCGAGAACTACCTGCGTGGCGGTTTTTCCAGCCCGCTGCGCCCCGGCCCGCGGCTGGCCTGGGACGGCCTGACCCGTCCGCGCTGGCTGCTGGGCACAGCGCTGCGCACGCTGCTGCGCCACGGCATGCCGCATTTCGAGAACAACCATGCCGAACGCGGCCCGCCCATCGTCTCGAGCAACGTGGTGCGCGACTTCGGCAGCCGCGACCACCTGAGCTGGGCCGACGTGGCCGACGTGCGGCGTCGCTGGCGCGGCCGGCTGGTGATCAAGGGCATCGTCAGCCCGCTCGACGCACGGGCCGCGCGCGACGTTGGCGCCGACGCGCTGATCGTGTCCAACCACGGTGGCCGCCAGCTCGACGGCACGGTGTCTCCGCTGCGCATGCTGCCGGCCGTGGTCGACGCCGTGGGCACGCTGCCGGTCTTGATCGACAGCGGGTTTCGCCGCGGCACCCATGTGCTGAAGGCACTGGCGCTGGGTGCGCGCCTGGTCTTTGTCGGCCGGCCGTTCAACTACGCCGCGGCGGTCGCCGGCCAGGCCGGCGTGACGCATGCGATTGCCTTGCTGGCGGCCGAGGTACACCGCGACCTGGGCATGCTGGGATTGAACAGCCTGGCCGAGCTGGGCCCGCACACGCTGCGCCGCATTGCCGGCGCGCGCGATCCGAACGACCCCGTGTGATCAGGTCTCGGCCTTCAGTCGCACGCTGAACACCGCACCGCGAAGGCCGGGCCCGCGGTTGGTGGCGGTGATGTCGCCACCGTAACGTTCGACCAGACTGTGGCTGATCCACAGACCCAGCCCGGTGCCGTCGCGCTTGCGCGTGACGAAGGGCTGGAACAGCTGCTGCAGCAGCTCGGGTGCCACGCCGGGGCCGGTGTCGGCCACCGTGATCAGCACCTCGTCGTCGCCGCTGTCGACCACGCCCAGGTCGAGCTGGCCACCCGCCGGCATGGCATGGATCGCGTTGATCAGCAGATTGACCAGCACCTGCTGCAGCTCCTGGCGGTTGATGGCGACCGCGCGCCGGCCTTCGAAGTGCCGCTGCACATCGATCTGCGTCTGGGCCAGCAGATGACCGACCAGCACCAGGCAGTCATCGACCACCGCTGCCGGCTGTACGCTGTCCACGTAGCCGGCGAATTCACCCGGCCGCGCGAACTGCAGCAGCTGGGTGACGATCAGCCGCATGCGCTCGATCTGCTCGTCGATCAGCGTCAGCTCGGCGGCCGCCGGCGCGGCCGCTGCACCCAGCAGTTCACGCAGCAGGTCCAGGTTGCCCTGGATGACCGCGATCGGGTTGTTCATCTCGTGCGCGATGCTGGCCGTCAGCTGCCCCACCGCGGCCATTTTCTCGTTGCGCACCAGGTGGGCCTGCGCCTCCTGCAGTGCCCGCGTGCGTTCGGCCACCTTGGCGTCGAGTTCGCGCGTGTGGCTCTCGATCGACGCCAGCAGATGGTCGAGGTGACCGGCCAGACGGCCGATCTCGTCGCCGCTGGCCACCGCGCCCACCCGCGCGTCGAGCGCGCCGGCTTCGACGCGCCGCATCGTGGCCTCCATCTGTTCCAGCGGGCGGAAGATGCTGCGCGCCCAGCGCAGCGACAGCAGCGCTGCGCCGACCATCACGCTGAAGAAGAGCAGCCCGATGCCCAGCATCGCGGCCACCTTCAGGCGCGTGAACGGGGCCTCGAGAAAGCCGACATAGAGCATGCCCACGCGGCGCCCGTGGCCGTCGGCCAGGGGTTCATAGGCCGACACGTACCAGTCGTTGACGACAAAGGCGCGGTCCAGCCAAGTGCGGCCCTGGCCGAGCACGCTGTCGCGCACGGTCTGCGACACGCGGGTACCGATCGCGCGCTCTTCCGACGCCGGGCCGAACAGGCGCACATTGGTGCTGATGCGAACGTCGTCCAGGAACAGCGTGGCCGTGCCCTGGCTGCCGAAAGGCAAGGCGCCTTCGGGGTAGACGATGCGATTGATGTGGTCGATGAAGGCCAGGTTGCGGTTGAGCAGAATCCCACCTTGCACATGACCGATGATGCGGCCGTCGTGGCCGCGCACGGCATGTGCCGACAGCAGCACCATCGCCCGCTCTTCTCGCAGGCGGTGCGTGGGCGCTGCATTGCGGGTGGCCACCAGCGGCACCACCACGCGCTCGCCCAGTGCCGGTGCCAGCCGCGCCAGCTGCTGCGGGCTGAGGATCTCGATGCTGTAGCCATTGGCCACGGCTGCAGCCGACAAGTCGGCCGACGCCGACCCCGAAAAGGTGGTGCCGCTGTCGCTGGCGCGCAGGCTGCCGTCAGGCTGGCGCAGGTTGATGAAGTCCAGGCTCTCCCGCTCGCGCACCTGCCGCAGCAGGGCCACCAGTTCGGCGGGTGGTGCGGCCAGCGCCTGCTGCAGCGCGGCCGATTCCGCCACCGCCCGCGTACCGGCGCCGACTTCGGCCAGCACACGTTCGAAGTAGCCGCGGGCCACCGCCAGGTCGGACTGCACCTTGGTGATCAGCAACCGGTCGACCGCCTCGTTGCTCCACACCAGAAGGATCAGCCCGAGCAGCGGCAGCACCACCCACAGGGGCACCAGCACCATCACCAGCAGCTTGTTGCGGATGCCCAGGCGCGCAAAGCCGGAACGGCGCCCGGCGGCGGCCGGCGTCGCGTCGCCCGTCACGTGGCCCGTCACATGGCCCGTCACATGGCCCGTCACGTCGCCCACTCAGCGCAGCGCCGCTCCAGCGTTCGCCGCGAGATGCCCAGCAGCTGCGCAGCGCGCGTCTTGTCGCCCGCCACCGATTCGAGCACCGCCAGGATGTGGCGCTTTTCCAGCGTCTGCAGGTCGGTCGGGCCGTCCAGCGCCGGGCGCTCGCGCTGGACCTGCGCGCGCGCCAGGCTCTGGTACAGCGCCGATACGTTGAGCGCGCCCACGATGAGTGATCGTTCGATCAGGTTGCGCAGCTCGCGCACGTTGCCCGGCCAGTCGTACTGCTGCAGGTAGGCCATCTCTGCGGGCGTGATCTCGATCGGGTCCACGCCCAGCTGCGGTGCCAGCGTGGCGATGAAATGCGCGACCAGGTCGGGGATGTCCTCCTTGTGCGTGCGCAGTGGCGCCAGCGTGATCTCCACCACCTGCAGCCGCCAGTACAGGTCGGCGCGCAAGCGGCCGGCGTCCATTTCTTCGCGCAAGGGCCGGTTGCTGGCGGCCACGATGCGCAGCGCCAGCGGGATCTCTTGCTCGCCACCCACCGGGCGGATGCGCCGCGTTTCCAGCGCGCGCAGCAGCATGGCCTGCAGCGGTAGCGGCAGGTCGGCCACCTCATCGAGGAACAGCGTGCCGCCTTGCGCGTAGACGAACAGGCCGTCGCGCCGCTCGACACCGTTGCCGGCATGGCCGAACAGTTCGATCTCGATCGCGTCGGGTTGCATGCGGGCACAGTTCACCGGCACGAAGGGGCCGTCGGCAAAGGCCGACAGGCGATGCAGGGCCAGCGCCGCCAGTTCCTTGCCGGTGCCGGACTCGCCGGTCAGCAGCACCGTCGAGTCGACCGGCGCCACCCGTTCCAGCGCGGTCTGCAGCCCGCGGATCACGATCGAATGCCCGACCAGTGCGGGTGCCGGCGGCGTGCGCTGCGACAGCGACCGCCGCAGCACCCAGTTCTCGCGTTTCAGACGTGCACGGTCCAGGCCATGGCGAAAGGCATTGAGCACCTGCGTCACGCGAAAGGGCTTGAGCAGGAAATCGCTGGCACCGGCGCGCAAGGCCTCGATCGCGGTGTCGAGATCGGCGAATGCGGTGATCAGAACCACCTCGCAGGGGTTGCCCTGAGCACGCAGGTCGCGCAGCAGTTCGATGCCGCTCTTGCCCGGGAGCGTGATGTCCAGGATCACCAGGTCGAAGCGGTGGTGGCGCAACAGGGTTTCGGCGTCCTCGGCCGACCCGGCGGCCAGCACCTGGCCGGCCCGCGGGGCCAGGGTCTTGACCAGGAAGTTGCGCATGCCCGGTTCGTCGTCGACGACCAGCACCGTGGCCTGCGGCCAGCTGTCGGGCAGCAAGGTGGGGGCAAGGGTCTCCGACGGCATCGGGCAAGTCTAAGACCGACCGTCGCCGGCCCAGCGGCGCAGCGCCCATGAACCCTGTGGTACACCACGGGCCCCCATCGACCCCCGTCATCCCGACCATGAGCCAGCCTGCCATCGACCTGCGATCCGATACCGTCACCCGCCCCACCGATGCCATGCGCGTGGCCATGGCCGCCGCCCCGGTGGGCGACGACCAGTACGGTGAAGACCCCAGCACCAACCGCCTGCAGGCCCGCATGGCTGAGCTGCTGGGCAAGGCGGCGGCGCTGTGGCTGCCCACCGGCACCATGGCCAACCAGGTGGCCCTGCGCACCCTGACGCGGCCGGGCGATGAGGTCATCGCCAGCCGCGAGTCGCACGCCGCCTGGCACGAACTGGGTGGCGCGGCCGCCAATGCCGGCGTGCAGATTCAGGAGATCGGCGAAGCCGGCCTGTTCAGCGTCGACGAACTGCGCGCGGCCACCAAGCCACGCAACTTCCCGATCTTTCCAACCACCACGCTGGTCGAGATCGAGAACACGCACAACCGTGCCGGCGGCGTGGTGGTGCCGCAGCCTCTGGTGCTGCAGCTGTGCGCGGTGGCGCACGAGCTGGGCCTGAGCTGTTTTCTCGATGGTGCGCGGCTGTGGAACGCCAGTGCGGCCAGCGGCATGGCGCTGCACACCTTGGCCGACCCTTTCGATCTGGTGGCGGTGGCCTTCAGCAAGGGCCTGGGTGCGCCGGGTGGCTCGTTGCTGGCGGGGTCGAAGGACCTCATCGCTGCCGCAGACCGGCACCGCCGTCGCATGGGTGGCGCGATGCGCCAGAACGGCATCTTCAGCGCCGCCGCGCTGCATGCGCTGGACCATCACCTGCAGCGCCTGCCCGAGGACCATGCGCACGCACGCGCGTTCGCCGAACGCCTGCTGGCCGGCGCTGCGGTGCAACTGGACCTGGCCACGGTGCAGACCAACATCGTGGTCTTCCACCTGCCGCCCACCATGGCCATCGACGCGCAGGGCTTGAGTGCGCGCGCACGTGAGCGTGGCGTGCTGGTGAATGCCTTCGGCCCGCGCACCGTGCGGGCGGTGACACACCTCGATGTTGAGCGCACTCAATGCCTGCACGCGGCCGACGTGCTGGTGTCGCTGCTGGCAGGCAGCGAATGACATGAACGGCCGTTCATAGCAGCGACGCGATGCGCGACAAGTTGTCGCCTGACAGACCCTAGAGTCTGCTGCTGTGGGCCGCCGATCCCGAGTCGCCGCGGCGTTTGGCCACGCCCTTCTTCCACGCCGCTGCAGCGGCGGCGATGGACGTGCGGGTGGAGATCTGCTTCAGGGCGCGCTGCTGCTGGTTTGCAGCGATGCCCTGCAGGCTCAGGGACTGGCTGGAGTCGAGCTGATCCCCGCCTGCACAGGGCGCGGCGGCGCGGTGCAGTTCATGGCGCGTGCCTGCTCGCCGAACTGGCGGGTGTTGGTGTACTGACTCGACCGGTCGGTCACTGATTGACGGGGTGCTTGCGACAAATTGTCGGTTGGTAACGACAAATTGGCGCGAAGGGATCGGGGACACCCGGATTGAACCCTTATGCCGTGCCTGACATAACTGGGTCTGGATCACCACCGATCCCGAAGCCCGAGCGGGCGCTGAATGCAGGAGCAAGCATGAGTCAACAAGAATTGCCGACGCTGAACCGGCGCCGGGTCTTCGCGGGCGTCGCCACAGCCGGCGCCGTGGCCGGCGTGGCGGCCGTGCTGCCAGCCGCGCGTGCGGTCGATACCCCGGTGGCTGCGCAGCCGACGGCGCCCGGCGAGGGCGGTGGCTATCAGGCCACGGCGCACGTGTTGCGCTACTACGAGACCGCCCGCGTCTGATCGCGCCGACCGCCGCCTGAAGGAGATTCCATGCTGCTTACCCGTCGCAGTTCCGAAACCAGTCCCGCGTCGTCATCGTCTCTGGTCACCAGCCTGGCGCGCGGCCTGGGCCGTGCCGTGCCCACCATGGACCGCCGCGCCTTCCTGCGCCGATCGGGCCTGGGTGTGGGCGCCGGCCTGGCGGCGTCCGAGCTGACGCTGGTGCGGCGTGCCGAGGCCGCGACACCCGGCGCGACCAGCGGCGAGCGCAAGGTCGAGGTCAAACGCACCGTGTGCGGCCATTGTTCGGTCGGCTGCGCGATCGACGCCGTGGTCGAGAACGGCATCTGGGTGCGGCAAGAGCCGGTCTTCGACAGCCCGATCAACCTGGGCGCGCATTGCGCCAAGGGTGCCGCGGTGCGCGAGAACGGCCATGGCGAATACCGCCTGAAGTACCCGATGAAGCTGGAGGGCGGCAAGTACAAGCGCATCAGCTGGGATCAGGCGCTGAACGAGATCAGCGCCAAGATGCTTGAGCTGCGCAAGTCCAGCGGCCCCGATTCGGTGTACGTGGTCGGATCGTCCAAGCACAACAACGAGCAGGCCTACCTGCTCCGCAAGTGGATGAGCCTGTGGGGCAGCAACAACTGCGACCACCAGGCGCGCATCTGTCACAGCACCACGGTGGCCGGGGTGGCCAACACCTGGGGCTACGGTGCGATGACCAACAGTTACAACGACATGCAGAACAGCAAGGCTGCGTTGTACATCGGGTCGAACGCTGCCGAGGCGCACCCGGTGTCGATGCTGCACATGCTGCATGCCAAGGAGATTGGCTGCAAGATGATCGTGGTCGACCCGCGCTTCACGCGCACGGCGGCCAAGGCCGATCAGTACGTGCGCCTGCGCTCGGGCACCGACATCCCGTTCCTGTTCGGCGTGCTGTACCACGTGTTCAAGAACGGCTGGGAAGACAAGAAGTACATCGAGGACCGTGTCTACGGCATGGACAAGGTGCGCGAGGACGTGCTGGCCAAGTGGACGCCCGACAAGGTGCAAGAGGCTTGCGGCATCGACGAGGCCACGATGCTCCAGGTCGCCAAGACCCTGTCCGAGAACCGCCCCAGCACCATCGTCTGGTGCATGGGCCAGACCCAGCACAGCATCGGCAACGCGATGGTGCGTGCCACCTGCATCCTGCAGCTGGCCTTGGGCAACGTCGGCAAGAGCGGCGGTGGTGCCAACATCTTCCGCGGTCACGACAACGTGCAGGGCGCCACCGACATCGGCCCCAACCCCGACTCGCTGCCCGGCTACTACGGCCTGGCTGAAGGCTCGTTCAAACATTTCGCCAACACCTGGGGCGTCGACTTCGAGTGGATCAAGAAGCAGTACGCGCCGGGCATGCTCAGCAAGTCGGGCATGACGGTGTCGCGCTGGATCGACGGCGTGATGGAGAAGAACGAGTTGATCGACCAGGACAGCAACCTGCGCGCGCTGTTCTTCTGGGGCCATGCGCCGAACTCGCAGTCGCGCGGGCTGGAGATGAAGAAGGCGATGGACATGCTCGACCTGCTGGTCGTCATCGATCCCTTCCCCAGCGCCACCGCGGCGATGGCCGCGATGCCCCCGATGGAGGGCAGCGGCGGCGCCAACCCGAACCGTGCGGTCTATCTGCTGCCGGCGTGCACGCAGTTCGAGACCAGCGGTTCGGTGACGGCCAGCAATCGATCGCTGCAGTGGCGTGAACGCGTGATCGAGCCGCTGTGGGAAAGCCGCACCGATCACATGATCATGACCCAGCTGGCGCAGAAGCTGGGCTTCGACAAGGAGCTGACCAAGAACTACAAGATGGTCAAGGGAAAGGGCGGTCTGGACGAGCCCGAGGTCGAATCGATCCTGCGCGAGATCAACAAGTCGGTCTGGACCATCGGCTACACGGGCCAGAGCCCCGAGCGCTTGAAGGCGCACATGCGCAACATGAACGTCTTCGACGTCAAGACGCTGCGCGCCCGGGGCGGCATCGACAAGGAGACCGGCTACAAACTCGACGGCGACTACTTTGGCCTGCCCTGGCCCTGCTGGGGCAACCCAGAGCTCAAACATCCGGGCAGCCCGAACCTGTACGACACGTCCCGGCATGTGATGGACGGCGGTGGCAACTTCCGCGCGAACTTCGGCGTCGAGCGCGACGGCGTGTCGCTGCTGGCGGGTGATGGGTCGCATTCGCTGGGCGCCGACCTGACCAGCGGCTACCCCGAGTTCGACCACGTGCTGCTGAAGAAGCTGGGCTGGTGGGACGAGCTCAGCGACGACGAGAAGAAGGCCGCCGACGGCAAGAACTGGAAGACCGACCCCAGCGGCGCCATCATCAAGGTGGTGATGAAGAACCATGGCTGCTACCCGTTCGGCAATGCCAAGGCCCGCGCCGTGGTCTGGAACTTCCCGGACCCGATCCCGCAGCACCGAGAGCCGATCTACAGCAACCGTCCCGACTTGATCGCCAAGTACCCGACGCACGACGACAAAAAGGCCTTCTGGCGCCTGCCCACGCTGTTCAAGACCGTGCAGGACGCCAACAAGGACATCGGCCGCGAGTTCCCGCTGGTGATGACCTCGGGGCGATTGACCGAGTACGAAGGCGGCGGCGAAGAAACGCGATCCAACCCCTGGCTGGCCGAACTGCAGCAGGACATGTTCGTCGAGATCAACCCCAAGGCGGCCAATGACCGTGGCATTCGCAATGGCCAGTACGTCTGGGTCAGAACGCCACCGATGAAGGCCGTGCCCTCGTTCAAGGGTCTGCGCGTGAAGGCCCTGGTGACCGAGCGCGTGGGGCCCGACACAGTCTTCCTGCCGTTCCACTTCTCGGGCCGCTGGGGCGGCATGGACCTGCTGCAGTACTACCCCGAGGGGGCGCATCCGGTCGTGCGCGGCGAGGCGGTCAATACCGCCACCACCTATGGCTACGACAGCGTGACGATGATGCAGGAGACCAAGACCACGGTCTGCCAGATTGAGTCCGCGACGGCATGAAGCACGTGTCATCGACCCTGTATTCCCGTTTCGTTCAGGAGACCTGAGATGGCCCGCATGAAGTTCATCTGCGACGCCGAGCGCTGCATCGAATGCAACGGCTGCGTCACCGCCTGCAAGGCCGAACACGATGTGCCCTGGGGCGTGAACCGCCGCCGCGTGGTCACGCTGGGTGACGGTCTGCCGGGCGAGAAAAGCATCTCGGTGGCGTGCATGCACTGTTCTGATGCGCCCTGCATCGCGGTGTGCCCGGTCGACTGCTTCTATCACACCGATGAAGGTCTGGTCCTGCACGACAAGGACACCTGCATCGGCTGCGGCTATTGCAGTTACGCCTGCCCCTTCGGCGCACCCCAGTTCCCCAGCAACGGCAGCTTCGGCCTGCGCGGCAAGATGGACAAGTGCACGTTCTGCGCCGGTGGGCCCGAGGCCAACGGCAGCGAGGCCGAATGGCAGAAGTACGGCCGCAACCGCCTGGCCGAGGGCAAGCTGCCGGCCTGCGCCGAGATGTGTTCCACCAAGGCCCTGCTCGCGGGTGATGGCGACATCGTGGCCGACATCCTGCGCAACCGCGTGCTCAGCCGCGGCAAGGGCAGCGAGATCTGGGGCTGGGGCACGGCCTACGGCAAGCCGTCACAAGGCGCTGCCCCGCCGGCCAAAGGGGGCAAGTGATGAGAAACACTGCGACCGCCGTCTTGCTGGGTCTGCTGGTGGCGTTGCTGGGTTGCGCAGAGAAGCCGCAGACCAGCGCGCACAACGTCGACAGCAAGCCCTGGGACAACAAGGACAGCGCCTACCTGGCCCAGGGCTACAAGGCCGGCGATGCGGCGGCCTGGGCCGACCAGATCAGGCAGCGCACCCAGGTCCAGAATGAGTACCCGCGGCTGACCGCGCGTCCCTGACGCCACTGCTGCCCAGTCAGATCCCCAGCCATCGGGAGCCCCCATGCGATCACGCTGGATTCACACCTTGCTGCCCTTGCTCGCGCTGGCCTGTCTTGGCCTGGGCGCTGCCGCCCAGGCGCAGACCCCGGCCCAGAGCGGCGCTGCGCCCGCCTCGGTGGCCACTGCGCCTGAAGCCAAGCCCACCGACACCAACGCCGAGCGCGCGCGCAGCCAGCCCGGCAACAACGCGCCGTTCTGGCGTGCGGTGCGCGATTCGGGCAACCAGGTCGGTGTCACCAACCTGCCGGGCGCCGAAACGGGCGTGCTCATCCAGCGCTTCGTGCAGTACCCAGGGTCACGTCTCACCACCGCCGGCGAAGCCTGGCGGCAGGTGCGCAACCAATGGATCATTCCCTATGGCGGCTCGCTGCTGCTGATCGTCGTGCTGGCGCTGGCGATCTTCTACTGGCGGCGTGGTGCGCTGGGGGGCCATCATGCCGACGGCCCGCCGGTGATCGAGCGTTTCACGCCCTTCGAACGTGCGGCGCACTGGCTGAACGCCATTGCCTTCGTGCTGCTGGCGGCGTCGGGCGTCGTGATGGCGTTCGGCAAGTTCTTCTTGCTGCCCGTGATGGGCGCCACGCTGTTTGGCTGGCTGGCCTTCGCATTGAAGAACCTGCACAACTTTGCAGGCCCGCTGTTCGCGGTGTCGCTGCTGGTGGTGATCTTCACCTTCGTCAAGGACAACCTGCCGCGCGCGGGTGACCTGAAGTGGCTGCGCCAGGCCGGTGGCATGCTCGGCGGCGACCATGAAGTGCCGTCGCACCGCTTCAACGCCGGCGAGAAGCTCATGTTCTGGGCTGGCGTGCTGGTCTTGGGTGTGTCGTCGGTGGGCTCGGGCCTGTGGCTCGATCAGGTGTTCCCGGGGCTGCCCGTCGAGCGCGGTGACATGCAACTGGCCCACATGATCCACGGCGTGGCCGCTTTGTTGATGCTGGCGCTGATGATGGGTCACATCTACCTGGGCACCATCGGTGTCAAGGGCGCCTACAGTGCGATGCGAACGGGCTGGGTCGACGAAGGCTGGGCGCGTGAACACCATGCGCTGTGGTATGACGATGTCAAGGCCGGCAAGATCGCGGCACGCCGCTCGGCCGATGCCGCCCCGGCGGCGCCCAGCCAGCCCCGCACCACCTGAACCCGGGAGAACCGATGATCCGCCCTGTTCTCATCGTCCTGCTGGCCCTGACCGGCACCACTGTCGCCTGGGCCAAGCTGCCGCCCCCCAGCGATGAAGCCAAGGCCAAGGCGGCCGAAGCGGCAGCCAAGGCCGCCTATGGCAACAAGCTGGCCAACTACCAGCTGTGCAAGACCATGGACAAGGTGGCGGCGAACTACCGCGACCAGGCCAAGAGCGCAGGCAAGGTGGCCAGTGCGCCGACTGCCACACCGCCATGTGAAGATCCGGGCGTGTTCAGCTATGTTCCACCGGCTGACGTCAAGCCTCCGCTGGAGGCGGCAGGTGCCCACTCGCCGCCGAAAACCGCAGCCGCGCCACCGAGCGGCAAGTTGCCGGCTGCCGAAATGAAAAAGTGACCGCTGGTCGGTCCGGTCGATGCGCATGAAGCAGTTGTCAGAGCTTTGGAACGGCCTCAACCCGGATGCCGGGATGGGGGCTGCCCAGCGGCCGGCCCTCATGGCCGGCGCACCTGCGCTGTCGCAAGCCCACTGTGAAGCGCTGCACGAGATCGAGATCGTCGATGAATATGGCGAGCGGCGGCCGATCCAGATCCCGCTCGAGCGGCCGCTGACGCTGTTCATCGACAAACGCGAACTGGTCACGCTGATGACCCTGGGTTCGCGCCCCGAATTGCTGGTGCTGGGCTACCTGCTCAACCAGCGGCTGATCCAGTCGGTGCAGCAAGTCGCGGCCATCCAGGTCGACTGGGAGGTGGAGGCGGCGGCGGTCACCACCCGCGGCGGCCTGAGCGACCTTGAAAGCCGCACCGCACGGCGGGTCGTGACCACCGGCTGTGGCCAGGGCACGGTGTACGGCAACGCGCTGGCGCAGCTCGATCAGGTGCGACTGCCCGACGCCGCCACGGCGCGCATCCGCCAGGGCACGCTGCGCCAGATGCTCGAACGGCTGCGCGAGCAGGACAGCATCCACCGTCGCGCCGGTTCGGTGCACGGCTGTGCGCTGTTCCAGGGCACCGAGATGCTGATGTTCGTCGAGGACGTCGGCCGTCACAACGCCATCGACACCATCGCCGGCTGGATGGCGATGCACGGCGTCACCGGCGCCGACAAGGTGTTCTACACCACCGGCCGGCTGACCAGCGAGATGGTGATGAAGGCCGCGCAGATGGGTGTGCCCATCGTCGTCTCGCGCAACGGTGTCACGCAGATGGGTCACGACCTGGCCACGCGGCTGGGCATGACGCTGTTCGGCCGTGCCGCCAATCGCCACTTTCTCTGCTACACCGGTTTCGACCGCTTCGACGCCGAACCGCTGCCCCCGCCGGCCAACCCGGTGCGCGTGGTGTCGGGGTGAGCCCGGTGCCGGCGCTGCAGGTGGCCGTCTGCATCGAGCGCCAGAAGCAGCCCAACCCGTGGGAAGACTGGCGTCATCGCCTCGCCGAGGTGCTGCTCGACGACGGCAGTTTCGGCGCCCAGCCGAAGCTTCTGCGTGACGACGGACAAACGGCCCTGACCCTGCACCCGGGCTTGCCCGTGACATTGCATGTCGACGAGGCCGAGGGCTACTACCTCAACCTCAGCACGCCCGGCCCGGTGTGGTTCGTGATGTGGCGCATCGACGACGTCGATCCGTCGCGCGCCTGGCCCGAACGCGTGACGCTGTCGTACAACGAGGCCGGTCGCCTGCTCGACGCCCAGGAGCGCGTGGACAACCTGCAACTGCCAGCCTGGGCACGCGACTGGCTGCAGGCCTTTGCCGACGAACATTACCGGCCCGAACCCAAGCAGCGCAAACGCCCGGCGTCGTTTCGCAGGCCCGAGGACCGATGAGCACACGCGACGACGACAGCGGGTTTCTCGAGCGCTGGGCCCGGCGCAAAGCGCAATCGCGCCAGGGCCGGGTCGACGAGCCGAACGCGTTGCCGACCGCTGCCGAACCGGTGGTGCCGGACTCTGCGCCGATCGCGCCGCGTGCATCGGCACCAGCCGTCGAACCCGCACATGCACCCGCGTCTGCACCCGCGTCGGCGATGCCCCCACCGCCCACGCTCGACGACGTAGCGGCACTGCCCGAAGACGCCTCCGACTTCTCGCGATTCGTTGCGCCGCAGGTTGCACCCGAGGTGCAGCGCGCGGCGCTGAAGAAGCTGTTCAGCGACCCGCACTTCAATGTGATGGATGGACTGGACACCTACATCGACGACTACGGCAAGCCCGACCCGATCCCGGCCGCCTGGCTGCGCCAGCTGACGCAGGGGCGCTTTGCGGGCCTGTTTCAGGATGAGACAGAAGCCGTTGCCGTGCCCACGCCGCCGACCGGGACATCGCCGATGCCGGCGGCCGCGGCCGATACTTCCGACCTGCAGAGCGCTTCTGCAGCCCCTGATGCGGCACTGACCGCCGAACCGCTTGCGCTGCCTGATGAAGACCCTGATCTGCGATTGCAACCACAGCCTGCCGCTGGACCCCAAGGCCTTGAAGCAGGCGCTGTCGCGCCAAGGCACGGCGCAGCTTGACGGTCTGGACCAGGTGCACACGCTGCTGTGCCGGCGTGAGGCCGGCGCGTTTCAGCGTGCCGCCCGATCGGGTGAAGAACTGCTGGTGGCCTGCACGCAGGAGAGCCGGCTCTTTCTCGAACTGGCGAATCAAACCGAGGGCGCGCCTTCGCTGCAGGAACGGCCGATCCGCTTCGTCAACATCCGCGAGCAGGCCGGTTGGTCACGAGAAGGTGCTCAGGCCACGCCCAAGATCGCCGCGCTGATCGCCGCGGCGCAGCTGCCTTTGCCCGACCCGGTGCCCACCGTCGGCTATCGATCGGCCGGGCGCTGCCTGATCATCGGCGAGGCCACTGCAGCGCAGGCGGCCGCGGCACGCCTGGCCGACAAGCTGAGCCTGACCCTGCTGGTCGACGGCGGTGCGCTGTCGCCGCAGCGCGAACAGGCCCTGCACGCCGGCCGATTGACCCGTTTGACAGGCTGGCTGGGCAGTTTCGACGCCGAATGGGAATGTGCCAACCCGATCGACCTCGACCTGTGCACACGCTGCAACGCCTGCCTGCAGGCCTGCCCGGAAGGTGCGATCGGGCTCGATTACCAGGTCGACCTGCAGGCCTGCAAGAGCCACCGCGACTGTGTCCGCGTGTGCGATGCGGCCGGCGCCATCGACTTTCAGCGTGCACCGCAGCTGACGCAGGAGCGCTTCGACCTGGTGCTCGACCTGCGCGCACAGCCGGCGTTCACGCAACACCAGCCGCCCCAGGGCTACCACCATGTGCCACCCGGGCGCAGCGAGCGGCTGCTGGACGCACTGCTGGCGCTGCGCGAACAGGTGGGTGAGTTCGACAAGCCGCGCTTCCTGCGCCATCAGCCCAAGCTGTGCGCGCACAGCCGCAACGGCCGCATCGGCTGCAGCGCCTGCATCGACACCTGTTCGGCCAGCGCCGTGCGCAGCGACGCCCTGTCCAAGGGCCGGGTCGTCGGCAGCGGGCCCGGCCAGGCCGGTGGCATCGTCGTCGAGGCGCATCTGTGCGTCGGCTGCGGCGCCTGCACCACCGCCTGTCCCAGTGGCGCACTGACCTATGCCTACCCCAGTGCCGCCGACCTCAACCGCCGCGTGCGCACGCTGCTGGCCACCTACCGCGGTGCCGGTGGCCGTGACGCCGCGCTGCTGCTGCATTCGGAAGGCGCGGGCGCGCAGCTGATCGACGATCTGGGCCGCGCCGCCAGCATCGACCGCGACCTGCACGGCCTGCCGGCGCGTGTGCTGCCCGTCTCGCTATGGCACACGGCCAGCGTCGGCATCGACCAGTGGCTGCTGGCGATCGCGCAAGGCGCGTCGCAGGTCTTCGTGCTGCTGACCGACGAAGAGGCGCCCGACTACCGGCGCGTGCTGCACGAGCAGATGGCGCAGGCGCAGGCCCTGCTCGTGGGCCTGGGCTACGGCGACGGCCACTTGCAACTGCTGCAGATGCGCGATGCACGCGACCTGGGCGCGCTGGACGCGGCGCTGCGCGTGCCGGCCGCACGCGGCGTGGCCCGGGCCTGCACCGAGGTGGCCCAGCCCGACAAGCGCAACACGCTCGACATCGCACTTGATCATCTGCGCGAACAGGCCGCGCTGCCACTGCCCGAGGCCGTGCCGCTGCCGGCGGTCGGCGCGCTGCTGGGCGGTCTGCAGGTCGACGCCGAGCGCTGCACGCTGTGCATGAGCTGTGTCGGTGCCTGCCCTGAAGGCGCGCTGCTGGACAACCCCGAGCAGCCGCAGCTGCGCCTGCTGGAGCGCAAGTGCGTGCAATGCGGCCTGTGCGCCAGCACCTGCCCCGAGCAGGCCATCAGGCTGCTGCCGCGGCTGTTGCTGGCCGATGGCGGGCGTGCGCGAAAGTCGCCGCAGGTGCTCAATGAAGCGCAGCCCTTTGCCTGCGTGCGTTGTGGCAAGCCCTTCGGCACGCTGAAGGGGATCGAGAACATGATCGCCAAGTTGTCTGGACATTCCGCCTTCCAGGGTGCTGCGGCCGAGCGCCTGAAGATGTGCAGCGACTGCCGCGTGATCGACATACATTCGCGCGCCGATGAGCTGCGCATCACCGACCTGTGAGCCGCCGATGAACGAAGGCGAACTGCGCGCTTTGAGTTTTGCCAGCGCCGACGACAGCGAGGAACTGGCGCGGGCCGAGCTTTACGGCCTGCTGTCTCGCCTGTGGTGGGCCGCGCCCGACGCCGCGCTGCTGGCCGACTTTGCGCATGCCGTGACGCAGGCACCGGTGCCCGGCGGTCATCTCGAAGCCCCGTGGCAGGACCTGGTGTCCGCGCTGCGCAGCACCACGGCGGCGGTCGCGGCGCAGGAATGGGACGCGCTGTTCGGCGGTGTCGGCAAGCCCGAGCTGTTTCTCTACGGGTCGTACCATCTCGCGGGCTTTCTCAACGAAAGGCCGCTGGCCGCCTTGCGCGACGACCTGGCGCGGCTGGGCCTGACGCGTGACGCGCGGCGCGGCGAGACCGAAGACCACGTCGCCTTCGTGTTCGAGGTCATGCGCTGGCTGGTGGCCGGGGACGACGTGGCGCTGTGCAACCTGGAGCAGCAGCGGCGCTTCTTTCGCGCCCACGTGCAACCCTGGGTCGAGACGATGTGCGACGCGGTGCTTGCGCACCCGAAGGCGCAGCTCACACGTGCGCTGGCCGAACTGACGCGTGCCTTCGTGCAGGTGGAGACTCAGGGTTTCGACCTGCTGGATTGACATGGAAACCGAGAACCGAACGATCATGACCATCCCGCTGCCGCAGATCACCGGCCTGGTGCTGGCCGGCGGCCGCGGCAGCCGCATGGGCGGTGTCGACAAGGGTCTGCAGTCCTGGCAGGGCATGCCGCTGGCGATGAACGCGCTGCTGCGGCTGCAGCCGCAGGTGGGTGAGCTGATGATCAATGCCAACCGCAACATCGGCGCCTACGAAGCACTGGGTGCCCCGGTGTTCCCCGATGCCTTGCCCGACTACCCGGGCCCGCTGGCGGGCTTCCTGGCCGGGCTGGAGCAATGCGGCACGCCCTACCTGGTCACGGTGCCCTGTGACGCGCCGCTGTTCCCCGCTGACCTGGTCAGCCGACTGGCCCAGGCCCTGCTGGCCGAGCAGGCCGAGATCGCGATGCCGGTCACCGAGGAATCGGGCCGGCTGCAGCCGCAGCCGGTGTTCTGCCTGCTGCGCGCCGACCTGCTCGAAAGCCTGGTGCGCGCCACCGCCGCAGGCGAACGCAAGATCGACCGCTGGACGGCGCAGCACCGCTGCGCGCAGGTCCGCTTCGACGATGCTGCGGCCTTTGCCAACGTGAACACGCTGGACGAGCTGCAGCGGCTTTCGCCGCGCTGAGCCGACAAGGCTGCAGACAGCCGCGTCGTCGCGCCTGCCCAGCGCCGATCGAAGGGCCTGCCGGCGGCACCAGCGACGGCGCTGCCTGCAGCCCCACCATGGCGAGGGTTGCCGTGCCCGGCTTGTGTCGTCGTCCACCTCGGGTTATGGTGTTTGGCTATCGTGACAACAATCAGGAGTGAAACCATGAATGAATTGAGCGAAGTCCAGCGTGAAAAGCTCGTGACCGATCTGAAGAACGTCATCCAGGACGCCGAAGAACTGCTCAAGGCCAGCGCCAGTGACATGGGCGCCGAGGCGACGGCGCTGCGCGAGCGCGTCCGGTCGCGCCTGCTGAACGCCAAGGACAGCCTGCACGGCTTGCAATCGGCCGCCGTCGAACGTGCCAAGGTGGCCGGGCGCAAGGCCGACGATTACGTGCACGACCATCCGTGGCAGTCGATCGGCGTGGCCGCCGGTTTCGGCCTGCTGGTCGGCCTGCTCATCGGACGCCGTTGAGCGGGTGCCCGCGCCGTGCCTCTGCTGAGCGGCGCCTTGCCGACGACTGAGCGGCTCCGACTGCCATGATCGGCGACTCGCGCAGCGGCCTGCTGGCGTCCTTGCGGCGCCTGCTGATCAGCGGCTCTGAACTGGCCGAAGTGCGGCTGCAGCTGCTGGCCACCGAACTGCAGCAGGAAAAGCTGCGCTTGCTGGAATCCCTGGCCTGGTTGGTCGTGGCCGCCATGGCCTGCTGTGTCGGCCTGCTGCTGTTCAGCCTGTTCGTCGTGCTGCTGGTCGAGCCTGCCCACCGCCTGTTGGCGCTGGGTGTGCTGTCGTTGGCTTTCCTGGTCGGCGCGGGGCTGGCGTGGCGCATGGCGCGCCGCCGCCAGCAGGCCGGTGGCGCGCCCTTCGAGGCCAGCCTGGACGAATTGCGACGCGACCGCGCGGCGCTCGGCGCTCACGATCCGTCTGCATCCCGCTGATGGGCTTCGAGCACCGCCGCCAGCAGCTGCAGCAGCGGCGTGAGGCGCTGTGTATGCGCAGCGCCGAGTTGCGCCTGGTGGTCGCCGGGCAGGCCGCCGTGCTGCATGCACCGCTGGCGCTGGCCGACCGCGTGCGCGCCGGACTGCAGTGGATGCGTGCCAACCCGCAGTGGGTAATTGGCGCACTGACACTGACACTGGTGCTGCGCCCGCGGCGCAGCCTGCGCTGGGCCGGCCGCATCTGGTGGGGCTACGGGCTGTGGCGGCGCGCGCAAGGCGTGATGCAGCAATGGGCCGCGCCTGTGCGATGAGGCGCGCGCTGGTGTCGATGCCGGCGGCGAAGGCGATCGGGGCGCGATGACTGAGCCGACCTGGTTCCGACTGCACACCGAGGGCGGTCGCAGCGTGCTGTACCTGCAAGGGGCCTGGCGACTGGCCCGGCTCGAAAGCATCGAAGCCCGGCTGCAGCGCCTGACGCTGCCGGCCGACACTGGCATCGATGCGTCGGCGCTTGAGCAGATCGACTCGGCTGGGGCAATGGTGCTGCTGCGTCGTCTGGATCTTGAGGTTGACGCCGCGTCGACACTCGCCTGGACCGGGCTGAATGAAGGCCACCGCCGCATCATCGATCGCGTGCGCGAGCAGTTGGCCGTCGGCCCGCCGCCACCGGCCCCGAGGCGCCAGTCCTGGCTGGCGGGGGTGGGAAGGCGGGTGACACTGCTGGTCGAGCTGCTGACCGGGCATGCCAACCAGCTGGGCGGTACGCTGGTGGCGATGGCCTCGCTGCTGCTGCGGCCGCACCGGCTGCGCATGCGTGAACTGGTGGTGCAGCTCGAACAGACCGGGCTCGACGCGATCCCGGTGGTGGCGCTGGTGACGGCACTGATCGGCGTCGTCATGGCCTACCTGCTGGGGCTGCAGGCCGAGCAGTACGGCGCCAACATCTTCGTCGTCGACGGTGTCGGCATTGGTGCCACGCGCGAATTCGCGCCCATCATCGTTGCCGTGGTCGTGGCCGGGCGCTCAGGTGCGGCCTTCACGGCGCAGCTGGGGTCGATGCGACTGACCGAGGAAATCGACGCCATCCGCACGCTGGGCCTGGACCCCTGGCAGGTGCTGGTGGTGCCGCGAGTGCTGGCGCTGATGCTGGCGCTGCCGCTGCTGGTGTTCGTCGGTGACGTGATGAGCCTGCTGGGGGCGATGGCGATCACCGGCTCGATGCTCGACATCACCGCCACCGCCTTCGTGGCGCGGCTGCAGGACGTACTGGACGTGCGTCACGTGCTGGTCGGCCTTTTGAAGGCGCCGGTGTTCGCGTTGGTGATCGCAGTCATCGGCACGCGCATGGGCATGACGGTGGGGCGCGACACACGCGCTGTCGGTGCGGCCACCACCTCGACCGTGGTGCAGAGCATCGTCGCCGTGATCCTGCTCGACGCCGCCTTTGCCGTGCTGCTGCAGGCCATGGAGATCTGATTTGGTCGCCGATCCAGAGCCGCAGGTTGCACCCGACAGGGGCCCGGTGATCGAGGTCGACGGCATCGTCACGCGCTTCGGCGCGCAGACGGTGCACGACGGTGTGTCGTTCAGCGTGCCGCGCGGATCGCTGGTGGCGCTGATCGGTGGCAGCGGCAGCGGCAAGTCGGTGCTGCTGCGCGAGATGATCGGGCTGCACCGCCCCAGCGGCGGTCAGGTACGCTTGCTTGGCACCGACATGTGGTCGGCGCCGCAGGCCGAGCGCAACGCGGTGCGCCGGCGCTTCGGCATGATGTTCCAGGACGGCGCCCTGTTCTCGTCGCTCAGCGTCGCGCAGAACGTGGCCGTGCCCTTGCACGAGCACACGAGGTTGGCAGCGGCCACGATCGACCAGCTGGTGGCCTTGCGATTGCTGCAGGCCGGACTACCGGCCGATGCCGGGGGCAAGATGCCCAGTGCGCTGTCGGGCGGCATGCGCAAGCGCGCCGCGATCGCACGCGCGATCGCGCTCGAGCCCGAGATCCTGTTCCTCGACGAGCCGACCTCGGGGCTGGACCCGATCACCGCGCGCGGCTTCGACCGTCTGGTGCGCTCGCTGGTCGACGAGCTGGGCATCACGGTGCTGGTGGTCACGCACGATCTGGACACGCTGCTGACCGTGGTCGACCGCGTCATCGTGCTGTCCCAGGGCAGGGTGCTGGCCGATGGCAGCGTGGCCGAGGTGACGGCGGTGGATGACCGCTGGCTGAATGAGTATTTTTCGGTTCGTACAATGCTTCACGGAGACCGCATCGATGGAAGCTGAAGCACGCTATACCTATGTGGGTGCTGCGGTGCTGGCCTTGCTGCTGGCGCTGGTGATCGCGCTGGTGTGGCTGACGAACATCGGCGGTCGCGCTGATTTCAACCGTTATGTGATCTACTTCGAGAACCAGCAACTGGACGGTCTGCAGGTGGGGGCCGATGTCAACGTGCGCGGCATCAAGGTCGGTCGCGTCGAGGACTATGCGCTGTCGGCGCGCAAGCTCAACCGGGTGCGCGTCGAGTTGCGCGTCAATCGCCGGGTGCCGGTGCTGACCAACACGGTGGCAGTGATCACGCGCAATTTCGTCACCGGAATCGCAACCGTCAACCTGGTCAACCCGGCGCCGCCGGGTGCGCCCTTGACGGTCATCCCCGATGACGATCACCTGCCGGTGATCGCCGAAGGTCGGTCCGACCTGACCGAGCTGACCGGCCGTGTCAGCCAGGTCGGCGATCTGGCATCGACCACGCTGACCAGCCTGAACCAGTTGCTGTCTGACGACAACCGGCGCGACGTGATGGACACCGTGCGCAGCCTGCGTGACTTGTCGGTCGGGTTGCAGAAGCGCCTGGCAACCGTCGACCGGGCGCTCGAACGCACCGGCCTGGCGGCGACGTCGATCGCCGCGACGGCGCGCCGCCTGGGCGACGCGGGCGAACGCGTGACGGGGGTGGTCGAGCAGACCGGCCAGCGCCTTGGCAGCACGCTGGCACAGGGTGAGCAGACGCTGGCCGAACTGCGCAGCGCGGTCGGCCGCGCGGCGGCGGCTGTCGATGCGATCGAGCGTCAGACCGCCAGCACGGCAGGGCGGCTCGAAGCCACGGCCATGCAGTTCGACGACCAGTCCAGCGTGGCCACCAACGAACTTCGATTGAGCATGGAGGCCACGACCCGCATGCTCGACGGCCTGCGCGATCCGCGCGCCGCGCTGCTCGGCCCGGGCCGCCGACAGTTGGGCCCCGGCGAGGTGAAGCCATGACGCGGCCGGTGCTGCTCAGGACTCGACGGGTGCAGTTGCTGCTGGCGCTGCTGTTGCCGTTGCTCAGCAGCTGCGTGACCGTCGAGGTCGGTGGCGAGCCGGCGGCAAACGTGCAGCTGAGCCTGACCGACGCACGCCCCGACGTGACACGGCGCGCGCAGACGATCGTCGATGCACTGCTGATCCAGGCGCAGCCGGCGCAGGCGCTGGGTGACACGCAGGCGATCGCCTATTCGCGGCGCGAAAACGAGTACGCGTTCTACCAGTACGCCACCTGGACCGAACGCCCGGTGCGCCGCTTGCCACAGCTGCTGCAACGCCGCCTTCAGGCCCGCGGCGTGGCCACGGCCGTCGGCATGCTGGGTGATCCGCTGCGCGCCGACTGGTTGTTGGTGATCGGCGTCGACGATCTGCATCACGACGTGAGGGTGGCTCCGGGGCGGGGCCGGCTGGCGCTGACGGCCGGGCTTTATGACCGGCGCACGCGGGTGCGCGTGGCGCAGCGCCACTTCGTGGCCACGGTGGCCGCGGGCCGTGCCGATTCGGCGGCAGCGGTGGCGGCGTTGTCCGAGGCCACGGCCGACGTGTTCGATGCGCTGCTGCCCTGGGTCGAAACCGAGCTGCAGCAGGGCGTTGCCCGTGCGCGCTGACAGGCCGCTGGCGGCGGCCTGCGCAAGTCGCTTCGCCCGTGGCGTCGCCCACGCGATCGGCCGTGTCGGTGGCCTGGCCCTGTTTGCCGCGGTGCTGCTGTTGCAGGCCTGCGCCGGCCCGGCGCCGTCATCGGCACCTTCATCCACTTCACCCGCCGCGGGCCCTGGGCGCGCGCCGGCCCCAGTGGCGCCACCCGCTGCGGCTGCATCGGCGCGTGCGCCGGAGTCGGTGGCCACGCCTGCCCCGGTGCGCCCGGGCACGGCCCTGGAGCTTGAGCGCCGCTGGCTGCAGTCTTGGTTCGAAGGCACGCCGGTGCGCATCCAGGCCGAGGCCGATGGCCTGCTGTCGGTCGAGGTGCCGCGGCACTTCTGCTTCGATCCGGCACGCCAGGCCGTCAAGCCTGCGTTGGCGGTGGTGCTCGACAAGGTGGCCGAGATCCTGCGCCGCCAGCCACGCGCACGGGTGAGTCAGCTGGCCGCGCCCGGCGATGCTGCCGCCGGCAGCGGCGACGCGGCCGACCAGCGCCTGGCCCAGGCGCGCGGCGAACAGGTGCGCAACCAGTTGCGCGCGCGCCGGGTGGCGGTGGTGCGCCTGGCCGCGGCCGAGGTGGCCGCCACCGACGTGGTGCGGCTGCTGCTCGAGTTTCCCGGCCCTTGAGGGACCGGCGCCCAACAGCTCAAGGCTGCGTGCTGAGGTCTGCGCTTGCCGCGCTTTCGGGGGTTTCGGGGGTCTCGGACATCGCGTAGCCCGCCTGCTGCCACCAGTGTTCGACCCGCTGCCGGTCGGCGGCGCTGTAGTGCAAACCGAGCTTGCTGCGCCGCCACAGCACGTCGTCGGCGCTGCGCGCCCATTCTTGGTCGTGCAGGTGGCGCAGTTCGGCTTCGAACAGGCCGGGCGCCACTTCGGCGCCCAGCGGCCGGGCCAGGATCTCGAACACCTGCGAGCCGTAGCTGCGCACCCAGCGCTTGCGCATGGCTACCGGCAGCGCGGGCTGGGCCAGCGCCAGCGCGGCGTCGAAGGCCTGGATGTCGTGGTCGGGTCGCGTGGCGTTCGGCACCAGCCGACTCAGGTCGCCGCCCGGCAGCAGCGCATCGGCGGTCCAGTGCGTGATTCGCTGCCCCAGCGCCGGGCTGAGCAGGTCGGCCGCTTCTTCCGCCAGCTTGCGGAAGGTCGTGATCTTGCCGCCCCACACGTTGAGCAGTGCCGCACCACCCTGGCTGTCGAGCTCGAGCAGGTAGTCGCGTGTGACGGCAGCGGCATCGCCCGCTGCATCGTCAAGCAGCGGGCGCACGCCGGCATACGTCCAGATCACATCGGCGTCGGTCACCGGCTTGGCGAAGTAGCGGCTGGCCTGTTCACACAGATAGCGCCGTTCGTCGGCGTCGATGTGGGCCTGGCCGATGGCGCCATGGTGCTCGATGTCGGTGGTGCCGATCAGCGTGAACTCACCCTCGTACGGGATGGCGAAGATGATTCGCTTGTCGGGGTTCTGGAAGATGTAGGCGTGCTCGTGCTCGAACAAGCGGGGCACGACGATGTGGCTGCCCTTGATCAGGCGCAGCGCCTTCGCCCGCGGCTGGCCGGCGTGCTGGTGCAGGAACTGGGCGGCCCAGGGGCCGGTGGCGTTGACCAGCGCCCGCGCCTGCACCTGCAGCGCTGCAGCCCCTGCGGGTTGCAGCGTGGCCTGCCAGCCCTGGTGGCCGCGCACGGCCTGCACACAGGCGCAGCGCGTGAGCACGGTGGCGCCGTGCCGGCTGGCGTCGATCGCGTTCAGCACCACCAGCCGTGCATCGTCGACCCAGCCGTCGCTGTACTCGAAGCCATGGCTGAACATCGGTTTCAGCGGCCGGCCGGCGGGGTGGCGGTCCAGCCGCAATGTGCGCGAGGCCGGCAGCCATTGCCGTCGCGCCAGGTGGTCGTACAGGAAGAGGCCGGCCCGGATCATCCACACCGGGCGCAGGAAGTTGGCCTTGGGGTCGTGCGGCATCACGAAGCGCAGCGGCCACATGATGTGCGGCGCGCTGCGCAGCAGCCGCTCGCGTTCGCCCAGCGCCTTGCGCACCAGGCCGAACTCGTAGTACTCAAGGTAGCGCAGGCCGCCGTGGATCAGCTTGGTGCTCGACGACGAGGTGTGCTGCGCCAGGTCGTCCTTCTCGCACAGCAACACCTTCAAGCCGCGCCCGGCCAGGTCGCGCGCGATGCCGGCGCCGTTGATGCCACCGCCCACCACCAGCACGTCGCAGCTCAGGTCGGCTGCTGCAGGGGGATTCAAGTCGGGGCTCGGGCGGGGGTGACGCAAGCGCCGGTCCTAGGCCGGGTGCGCCAGGTCGCGCAGCAGGGTCGGGCCCGCGCTGCGTTCGATCTCGGACACCAGCGACCTGAACAGGCCCAGCAGCGCCAGCAGTTCCATCACCACGAACATCGGCCCCACCAGCAGCCCGACCGCGTCGTCGGCAAAGGCGGGCTTGCGGCCCTCATAGTAGTGACCGACGAACTGGATCAGCCAGCCGACGACAAAGAAGCCCAGGCCCCAGCCCAGCCAGGGCCCGAGCCCGCCCGGCACCCGGTGCGCCAGCAGCAGCAGCACCGCCATGCCGGCGCTGGCGGCCATGCCCAGCACCAGTTCGCCACGCGTCAGATACCACAACGTGACCAGTGCGAACAGCACCCACGCCGGCGACAGCATCAGGCCACCGACCATGAAACCGGGGCGCGACAGCAGCACGCCGACCGCGAACACGATCATCGGCACGCCGATGAAGTGCGTGCTGATGTTGCGCCGGTCGCGGTGGTATTGGGCGTACTGCGTGAGCAGCACGAGGGCGGATCGGAAGGGGCTGGCCATGGCAGGGTCTCCATGCTCGATGTCGTCATGCTAGCGCGGATGCAGTGGCCCCGCAGGGCCGATGCCGGGGCCCTGCTGCTGCGGGTGGAATAATCCGCGCCTGCGCAGGCGTCAGGCCGCGTTCGTCCGACCCTTCTCCGACCCAACTCCGATCACGCGGCAGCCGATGACCATCAAAAGCGACAAGTGGATCCGCCGCATGGCGCAGCAGCACGGCATGATCGAGCCCTTCGAGCCCGGGCAGGTACGGCTGTCGGCCGACGGCAACAAGATCATCAGCTACGGCACCAGCAGCTACGGCTACGACATCCGCTGCGCGCCCGAGTTCAAGGTCTTCACCAACATCCACAGCACCGTGGTGGACCCGAAGAACTTCGACGAGAACAGCTTCGTCGACATCAACAAGGACGTCTGCGTCATTCCGCCGAACAGCTTTGCGCTGGCGCGCACGCTCGAGTATTTCCGCATTCCGCGCAATGTGCTGACGATCTGCCTGGGCAAGAGCACGTACGCGCGCTGCGGCATCATCGTCAACGTCACGCCCTTCGAGCCCGAGTGGGAGGGCTACGTGACGCTGGAGTTCAGCAACACCACGCCGCTGCCGGCCAAGATCTATGCCGGCGAGGGCTGCGCGCAGGTGCTGTTCTTCGAAAGCGACGAGGTCTGCGAGACCAGCTACAAGGACCGCGGTGGCAAGTACCAGGGCCAGCGCGGTGTCACTCTGCCCAAAGCCTGATGGGGCCCGCAGTCACCCAGGAGCATCGGCATGAAGTGGGAAGGCAAGCGACAGAGCGACAACGTCGAAGACCGACGCGATGAGGGCGGCCGGTCGGGTGGCGGCCTGGGCGGCCTTGTGGGCGGGCGTGGCATCGGCCTGGGCACGATCGTGGTGGCGGTGCTCGCGGGCTGGATCTTCGGCATCAACCCGCTGACGGTGCTGGGGCTGCTGGGCGGCACGGGTGATCCGGTGGCGGTGCAGGCCCCGGCGGGCCCCGCGCAGCGGCCGCCGCCGCAGGATCGCGAGGCCGCCTTCGTGTCCACCGTGCTGGCCGACACCGAAGACGTCTGGAGCGCGGTGTTCAAGGCCGGCGGCGGCAGCTATGACGCGCCGCGCCTGGTGCTGTTCCACCAGGCCTTGCGCACCGCCTGCGGCGAGGGCGAGGCGGCGATGGGCCCGTTCTACTGCCCGGGTGACCGCAAGGTCTACATCGACCTCGACTTCTTCCGCACCCTGCGCGACCGGCTGGGCGCGCCGGGCGACTTTGCCCAGGCCTACGTGATCGCGCACGAAGTCGGCCACCACGTGCAGAACCTGCTGGGCCTGACGGCGCGTGTCGAGGCTGAACGCCGCCGCAGTTCGCCGGTGGCGGCCAACGAGACTTCGGTGCGGGTCGAATTGCAGGCCGACTGCCTGGCCGGCGTGTGGGCCCATCACTCGCAGCGCGGCAAGGGCTGGCTGGAGCAGGGTGACCTGCAGGAGGCGATGAACGCTGCAGCGCAGATCGGCGACGACACCCTGCAGCGTGGACGCGGCAGCGGCCGGGTCGTGTCCGAGTCGTTCACCCACGGCAGCAGCGCGCAGCGCATGCGCTGGTTCCAGCGCGGCTACCAGGCCGGCGAGTTCGGCCAGTGCAACACCTTGTCGGTGGACCGGCGCCAGCTCTGACGGGTAGCCCGGGGCAGCCGGCGTCAGGGCGCCAGCCGCTCGCGCAGCCAGTGCCCGGCATCGTCCTGGCGGTAGCGCAGGCGGTCGTGCAGCCGACTGGGGCGGCCTTGCCAGAACTCCCAGCGGTCGGGCTGCAGGCGGTAGCCGCCCCAGTGCGGCGGCCGTGGCGGGTTCAGCAGGTACTGCGCGGCATAACGTGTTGCCTGCGTCACCAGCACCGCGCGTGACGCGATGACCTGGCTCTGCGGCGAAGCCCAGGCACCAACGCGGGAATCGAGCGGCCGGCTGGCGTAGTAGGCGTCGGACTCGGCGTCGCTGGTCTTGTCGACGCGGCCTTCGATGCGCACCACACGCTCGAGCTCGACCCAGTGGAACTGCAGCGCGGCCTGCGGATGCAGCGCCAGTTCCTGCCCCTTGCGGCTTTGGTAGTTGGTGTACCAGACGATGCCACGCGCATCGAAGCCCTTGATCAGCACGATGCGCGACGACGGGCGGCCGTCGACGCCCACGGTGCACAAGGTCATGGCATTGGGTTCTGGCAGCTGGGCGCCGAGCGCCTGTTTCATCCAGCGCTCGAACTGCAGCAGCGGGTTGGGGTCGCTGGACAGCTCATCGAGTGCATCACGTTCGTAACTCTTGCGAAGGGCGGTAAGGTCCATGCGCCAAGTATAGAAAGCCGCCCCGGCCCTTACCCACGCATCGGCCTCGACGAACAGGTTCGACCCTTACGTGGAAGGCCTTAAGTGAAGCTCCCACTAGCCCGGGGCGCCCCCGCGGGAGATGCTTTGACTCCATCGTCCTGCGGCGCAGGGGCACGATGCGGACGACAGTCTTCAACAGCGGATTTCAGGGACCAGGCACATGAGGCATCGCCCCACGATCGTGGTGCTGGCCGCGGGCCAAGGCAGCCGCTTTGCCGCAGCCTCTTCCGCGGCGGCGCACAAGCTCGAGCAGGGTCTGGGCGAGTCCACCGTGCTCGGCACGACCCTGGGCCATGTGATTGCCACCGCCTGCCCCTTCGTCGTCGTCACCACGGCCCGCTTGGTGCCGCTGGCGTCGACTCTGGTGGCGCGGTGCGATCTTGTCGTCATCAGCGATGACGAGGCCCGGCGCGGTGTCGGGCATTCGATCGCCGCTGGCGTGGCCGAGCGCCCGATGGCCACGGGCTGGCTGGTGCTGCCGGGTGACATGCCGATGATCAGCTCCGCCAGCATCCTGGCCGTGGCCGAGGCGCTGGCCGAACATCCGGTCGCCTTCTCGCAGTACCACGGCCGTCGCGGTCATCCGGTGGGCTTTGCCGCCGAGTTGTTTTCCGAGCTGATCGAGCTCGATGGGGACGAAGGCGCGCGGCGAATCGTGGCGCGCTACCCCGCGCATGGTGTGACGGTGGACGACCCCGGCGTGCTGGTCGACATCGACACCCCGGCCGACCTGTCGCGCGTGCGCAGCGGCCAGGTGCAGCTGCAGGCAGGCAGCCCGGGCGCCCCGGGCTGAGCGTCGGTGCGCGGCGGGCGTTCAGCCCTCGCCGGCGGTGCGAATGACCAGCCCGTGGCGGCGCACCAGCCGCATCAGGCGTTCGATCTCGCGGTCGCGCACACCCTGCGCGGCCAGTGCCTCGGCCGTTTCTGACAGGTAGTCCAGCGTCGTGCCGTAGCGTCCCCTGGCGTGGCGCAGCAGATGCAGCATCTGCGCGTCGGGCAGGGCAGGCAGGCAGGCTTCGCTGCGCGGGCTGAGCGTGAAGGCCAGCGCGCGCACCGGCCCCTGATGCGTGCGGCAGGGCAGCCAGCGCGGGTCGTACACGCCGGTGGGCATTTCTCGCGCCCACAGGCGATCGAGCTCATCGTGCGCTCGATCGGGTGACAGGCGGTAGACCACGCCGCGGCAGCTGCCGCCGGGCAGCAGTGCAAACACCAGCCCGGGCTGTTCGGGCGTGCCGCGGTTGACGCGCGAACGCATGCGCAGCGCGCGGTGCCAGCCGTGCACCACCGCATCGCGCCGCTCCTGCGCTTCGAACTCGGGCCGCCAGATCAGCGAGGCATAGCCGAACACCCACAGCGCGTGCTGGCCGCCCCATTCGCGCCGCACCCGTTCCAGCAGTGGCGCGGGGTCGCGCAGTGCAAGCAGCGCTGCGGGTGGGGGCGGTGTCGACGGCATGCGCAGGATTTGAGCATGTCGCCTGCGGGCGGACCTGCGGCGGCGTCGCGTTCATACTTGACGACCCGGCGCGCTGGGCAATTGCCTCGCCCGGCTGCGGCCCCGCCACCATCGCACCCCGGCGCGTTGTACCCGACCCTGAACCCTTGAAGGCAGACCATGATCCGATCCGCATCGCGTCCACCGATGAACCCGCTGGACCTGGTGAAGCATGGGCCGGTGATCCCGGTCATCGTGCTGCAAAGGGTGGAGGACGCGGTGCGGCTGGCCGAAGCGCTGCTGGCGGGCGGCGTGACGGTGCTTGAAGTGACCTTGCGCACCCCGGTTGCGCTGGCCTGCATCGAGGCCATCGCGCGCGCGCTGCCTGAGGCGCTGGTGGGTGCCGGCACGCTGCGCAGCGTGGCCGACGCCGAAGCGGCGCTGGACGCCGGCGCGCGCTTCGGCGTCAGCCCGGGATTTCGCCGCGAACTGGGCCACGCCTGTCGCAACCTGGGCCTGCCGCTGCTGCCGGGCGTGGCCTCGGCCAGCGAAGTGATGGCGGCCAACGATGGCGGCTACGATTTCCTGAAGTTCTTTCCGGCGCACGCGGCGGGCGGGGTGGCGATGCTCGAGGCGCTGGCCGGCCCTTTCCCCGACATCGTCTTCTGCCCCACCGGTGGCATCACGCCAGACAACGCCAGTGAGTACCTGGCGCTGCCCAACGTCAAGGTCTGTGGCGGTTCGTGGCTGACACCGGCCGACGCGGTGGCGGCCGGCGACTGGGCACGCATCACGCAACTGGCGCGCGAGGCCTCTCGACTGGCCCGCTGAGCGGACTCTCAGTTGCGCGGCTTGAGGTTGCCGCAGTCGGCGCCCAGCCACTTGCCTTGCTGCTGCATCTCCATGCGCTGCGGACGGCCCTGCCCGCTCTGTTCGACCACCATCTTCATCGTGTAGGCCTTGTCGCTGACCAGCGTGAACTCGCCGCTGCCGCTGCTGGGCGGGTTGCTGCAGCTGAACTTGAAGCGCGTGGTGGCGCCGCTGCGTTCGAGGCTGTCGCGCTTGCAGCGGCCGTCCTTGTCCTGCGGCGGCTCGCCACGTTCGGCCTGTTCCTTGCCCAGGCAGTAGCGGATGCCGTTGGCTGTGCCGCCGGCACCGATCGAGACGCCCTGCTTGGCCATCATGTCCTGCATCATCTTGCGCTGCTCGGGCGGCAACTTGGCCATCTGCGCCTGCGCCTGGGCCAGCGCGGCCTGCTGCTCGGCGTTGCCGTTCAGGTTCATCGACATCTCCCACAGGCCAGGCGCCATCTTCTGTGCCTGGGCGCAGGCACTCAGACCCATCAGGGCCAGCATGACAAGCAGAGGTTTGCATGAACGCATGGGGGTCTCCTGGAAATCGGCAGGGGCCATCAGCCGCTGCGCTGGATGAGTTCGATCTTGTAGCCGTCGGGGTCGGTGATGAAGGCGATGAAGGTCGTGCCGCCCTTGACCGGCCCCGGCTCGCGCGTGATGGCGGCACCGAGCTGCTGTGCCTTGGCGCGCACGGCGTCGCAGGTGGCGCCGACGTCGGGCACGCCGATCGCGATGTGGCCGAACGCGCTGCCGAGCTCGTAGGACTCGACACCATGGTTGTAGGTCAGTTCGATCTCGGCGTGATCGGGATTGCTGCCAAAACCGACGAAGGCCAGGCTGTAATTCTGGTCCGGGCGCTCGGTGGTGCGCAGCAGGGTCATGCCCAGCGCCTGGGTGTAGAAGTCGATCGATCGCTGCAGGTTGCCGACGCGCAGCATGGTGTGGAGAAGTCTCATGGCAGGGTGGGTGTTGGCTGAATCGGGATTGTCAGGGCTCAAGCTTGCCACGGCAGGGTGATCAACTGCCGCCGGCCGAAGCGCCGGCCTTCGTGCGTGCGGCCTTGACCGCCTCGCCCAGCGTGATCACGGCCATCGCGTAGTAGCTCGACCAGTTGTAGCGCGTGAGCACGTAGAAGTTCTGCGTACCGGCCACATGGCTGGGTGCGGCCTGGCCATTGTGCAGCTCGACCAGCGCCAGCGGGCCGTCGTGTCGGCGGCCGGCGTCGTCCAGCGTGGCGCCCAGTTCGGCAAAGCGCGTGGCGTCGAAGCTGGGCAGGATGTCGGGCGCCAGCAAGGTGGCCCGCGCCGGGGCGCCGAGCGGCGGCGGCTGCACCTCGAAATGCGTGGCCATGCCCGGCTGCCAGCCGTGGCGCTGCAGGTAGTGCGCCACGCTGCCGATGGCGTCGTCCACGCTGCGCTGCAGGTCGATGTGGCCGTCGCCGTCGAAGTCGACCGCATGGCGGTTGATGCTGCCGGGCAGGAACTGCGGCCAGCCGATGGCGCCGGCATACGAGCCCCGGATGCTGTCGGCGCGCACGCCTTCGCGGCGGGCCAGCACCAGCAGTTCCTCCAGCTCGTTGCGGAAAAAAGCGCTGCGGTCGCTGCGCCCGGCCGGGAAGTCGAAGCTCAGCGTGGCCAGCGCATCGACGACACGGAAGTTGCCGGTGATGCGGCCGTAGAAGGTCTCCACGCCGATGATGCCGACCACCACCGCGGCCGGCACGCCGAAGCGGTCTTCGGCGCGCTGCAGCGTGTCCTGGTGGGTCTGCCAGAAGTCCAGCCCGGCCTGGATGCGACGCGGCTCGACGAAGCGGTCGTGGTAGGCGGCCCAGTTCTTGGCCGCCCCCACCGCCGGCGGCATGATCAGCTGCGCCACGCGGGGCAGCCGGCGGGCGTCGGCCAATTGCGCCTGCACCCAGCTGGCATCCCAGTCGTGGCGCGTCGCTACTTCGGCGGCAAAGGCGCGCAGTTCGGCACGATGGCGGTAACTGTGCCCGGCTTCGGCGCGCACCGCCTTGGCCTTGCCTGGACGGGCTGCTGGGCGCTCGGCCTGTGCCGGCGCGGCCAGCAGTTGCAGCAGCAGGGCCGCTGCGCTCAAGCCGGGGACGATCGACGACACGCGCATGGCGGCATTATCGGCGGCAGCAGATGCAGCCGTTCTTCAGTGCGCTGCTGCCGCGGCGGCCGCCCTGGCGAAATCCCGCCACCAGCGCCGCAGCGGCAGCCTGCCGCTGCCGCGCGCATAGCGGGCCCGGTCCAGCGCGTCCAGCCGGGCGGCCAGGTCGCCGCCACGCGCCCCCAGGCACTGCCGCACGCGGTCGGCCCGGGTGCGTGGCGGGTCATGCGCGGCGACCGTCACGCCCAGCGTCTGCAGCGCCGTGGCCACGCGCCGCTGCAGACGCTGCCAGGGGTCCTGACGGTGGCGGTCCCACAAAGCCCACGCCGCCGCAGCCAGGCTGCCGCTGCACAGCAGGCCGATCAGCACGTAGCTCAGGTCGGTCCAGTCGGGTGACTCGAAGCCCAGTTTCTTCAGCAACGCCACCTGGTCGCCGCGTGCGTAGTTCAGCACCCACTGGTTCCAGCGGTTGTTCATTGCCTCCCAGGTCTGGCGCATCTGCAGCGCGAACTGCGGGTTGACGCTGCTGAGTGCATTGGCCACGAAGCCGCTCGCCGGCTGCAGGTTGCGGCTGATGCGCACGCGCTCGGGGGCCACCGCCGCGGTGGGGTCGGCACGCAACCAGCCCTGGCCGGGTTGCCAGTATTCGGCCCAGGCGTGGGCATGGCTTTGCCGCACCACGTAGTAGCCGTCCACCGGCACCGGGTCACTGCCCTGGTAGCCGGTGACGATGCGCGCGGGCACGTCCATGGCCCGCATCATGACGACGAAGGCGGCAGCGAAGTGTTCGCAAAAGCCCAGGCGGCGATCGAACCAGAATTCGTCGATCGCGTTGCGGCCGTAGCTGCCAGGCTCGAGCGTGTAGCTGTAGTCCTGCGCGCGCACATGGGCCAGCAGCAAATCGGCCAGCCGTCGCGGTTCGGCCTGGAGGTTCTCGGGGCGGTTGCGCAGCGACAGCGCCCACTGCAGGCTGCGCGGGTTGAAGCCCGGCGGCAGTTCGACCAGGTCGCGCAGCGCCAGCTGGTCGTTGCGCGGCCCGTGGCGGTACGAGGTCCAGGCCTTAACGTGCGTGCGCAGCCGCTCGCTCGCCGGGCGATCGAGCTGCCATTGCGCGTCGTTGCGCAGGCTCGCCTGGTAGCCCTCGATCTCGGGCGCGGCGTCGGCACGGTCGGGCGTCATCTCCAGCAGCGGCAGCAGCGCCAGCCGGCTGGGCTCGAGCGTGATCTCGTATTCGACCGGTGCGCCGAACACCTGCACGTCGCTGCGCAGGCGCTGCGAGGGGGCAAAGCCCGACACGCCGCGTGTCCACTCACGGCCGTCGAAGTGACCCAGCACCGGGCCGCGGAAGTACATCTGCTCGGGGTCGGGCACGCGGCCCAGAAAGCGAACCCGCAACGCCACGCTGTCGTCGTTGGCGATCGACGCCACGCCGCCCAGCGTCAGGCTGCCCGACAGACCGGTGCGGCCTGACGCGTCCTGCGGCACACCCCACAGCGGCGCGATGCGTGGAAACAGTGCGAACAGCAGCACCATCAGCGGCAGCCCGAGCAAGGCCGCACGCGCGGCCAGGGCGCCGGCACGGGCCAGCGGCGGCCGGCCCACCGGCATGTGCGCCAGCACCAGCGCCGTCAGCAGCCCCCAGACCGAGATCAGCATCGACAGTGCCACCAGCAGCGTCTGCGAGTACAGGAAGTTGGTCAGCACCAGGAAGAAACCGAGGAAGAACACCACCAGTGCGTCGCGCCGTGCGCGCAGCTCCAGCGTCTTCAAAGCCATCAGCACCACCAGCAGCGTGACCCCGGCCTCGCGGCCGAGCAGGGTGCGCTCGCTCCACAGCGTCAGGCCCATCGCCAGCGCCAGCACCAGCGCCACGTTCCAGCGCGGTGGCAGCGGCGCACTGGTGGCCGCCAGGCGTGCGCGCCAGAGCAGGATCACCGTGGCCATCACACCGCACCAGATCTGCAGATGGCCCAGATGCGGCAGGATGGTCCAGGCGATCACGCCGAGCTGGAACAAGGTGTCGCGCGCGTCGCGCGGCAGGCGTCGCCAGAAGTCACCGATCACGGTGCGTCCCACAGTGCCAGCGCGTCCAGCGCCGCGCGCCGCTGGCTGTCGCCCTGGCCGGCCGGCAGATTCTGGCCGGGCAGCTGCAGCCGGTAGACCTGACCGGCATGGTCGGCGGCCAGCACCCAGGCCGCCAGCCGTGCCAGCCGCTGCTCGGTGCCCGCCACGCGTGCCGACTGCCAGTCGAGGTGCAGCTCTTGCGTGCCGACCCCGGCGGTGTCGCGGCTGACCAGCTCGCCGCTGCGCGCCACTTTCTTCCACAACACCTGGCGCAGGCTGTCGCCACGGCGCCAGGCGCGCACGCCGTCGAGTTCGGCGCCTTCACGGCGCAGCGTCTGCGGCTGGTGGTCGTCGGGCCGCGGTGACCCCGCCGGCAGCGGCGGCGGTGGTGATTCCGGGCGCGGCCAGGCCAGCACCTGGGCAGCCGGGCGCCACAGGGTCCAGGCGCGAAAAAGTCCGAACGGAAACAGTGATTCGGCGATCACCGTGGGCACTGCATGGCGCCCGCGCGTGGCCGGCACGATGGCCAGCCGCGCGCTGGCCTGGCCCTGCGCCGGCACGTCGGTCCAGACCCAGCTGGTGCCGTGCCGCTCGCGGTCTTCGAAGTACAGCGCCACGCCATGGCGTTCGGCGCCCGGGTTGGTCAGCACCACCTCCAGCAGCGCCGCGTCGCCGGCGAACACCGACGGTGTCGGCCGCAGATGCAGCGTCAGGCCGCGCAGCGTGCCGTGCGTCAGGTGCATCGACACCAGGCCCGAGCCGGCAAGCAGGAAGGTCAGCGCGTAGCCCAGGTTGAGCTGGTAGTTGATCGACGCCAGCAGCATGAGCAACAGCGTCACCGCGAACACGATGCCGGCCTTGGTCGGCAGGATGTAGATGTTGCTCTGCGTCAGCGTCCAGCTGTCGGTGAGCGGCAGCCGCTGTAGCCACCACCGCTGCACGCGCTGGCTCAGGCTGCGCCGCCGCGGCGCTGGCGCGGCGGGGGTCACGGAATGGGCACCGCCTCCACCATGGCACGCACCTGCTCGATCGGCCCGCGGCCGGCGCCGGCCACCGGCAGCAACCGGTGCGCGATCGCCTGCGGCAGCATGGCCTGCACGTCGTCGGGTGCCACGTAGTCGCGGCCGGCCATCATCGCGCGCGCCTTGGCCACGCGCAGCACCGAAATTCCCGCACGCGGCGACAGGCCGTCGACGAACCATTGGCCCGAGCGCGACGCAGCGATCAGCGCCTGCAGGTAGTCGAGCAAGGACTCTGAGGCGTGCACTTCAAGCACCAGTTGCTGCGCCGCTTCAAGCTCGGCCGGCGGCATCACCGGCTGCAGCCGGGCACTGGCCCGACGGCGGTCCTCGCCGGCCAGCAGCGCCCGCTCGGATGCACGGTCAGGGTAGCCCAGCGTGATGCGCAGCAGGAAGCGGTCGAGCTGCGACTCGGGCAGCGGGTAGGTGCCCAGCTGGTCGCTGGGATTCTGCGTGGCGATGACGAAAAAAGGGTGGGGCAGGGCGCGCGTCTCGTTGTCCACCGATACCTGCTGCTCTTCCATCGCCTCGAGCAGCGCGCTTTGAGTCTTCGGCCCGGCGCGGTTGATCTCGTCGGCCAGCAGCACCTGCGAAAACACCGGGCCCTGATGGAAGACAAAGCTGTCCTTCGCGCGCTCGAAGACACTGACGCCGACCAGATCGCTGGGCATCAGGTCGGCGGTGAACTGCACACGCGAAAACTTCAAGCCCAGCGAGACCGCCAGCGCATGCGCCAGCGTGGTCTTGCCGACGCCGGGAACGTCCTCGATCAGCAGGTGACCGCCGGCCAGCAGGCAGGCCACGCAGTCCTCGATCTGCGGCCTTTTGCCGACGATGATCGTGCTAATCTGATCCACCAGCCGGGACAGCTGGCGCACGGTTTCCTGATGCATGCGGGTGACCATAGCCGAAAACAGACAGGTCGAATCGACGGATGAGCACACTCTTCTACAGCCACTCCGACTGTCGTCAGCACGACATGGGGCCGGGGCATCCCGAATGCCCCCAGCGGCTGGATGCCATCTCCGACCACCTGCTGGCCACCGGGCTGGACATCGCGCTGCAGCACATGGACGCGCCGATGGCCACGATCGAGCAGTTGCAGCGGGCGCATTCGGCCGGTTACGTGATGCAACTGAAGGATCTGCTCGAGCAGGTGCGCGACAGCGGTCAGCCCAAGGCCCTGGACCCCGACACCCTGGCCTGCCCCGGCACCTGGCACGCCGCGCTGCGCGCTGCCGGGGCCGCAGTGGCGGCCACTGACGAAGTCGTCGCGGGGCGGGCGCGCAATGCCTTTTGCGCCGTGCGGCCACCGGGCCACCATGCCACGCGCGACGAGACCATGGGTTTTTGCTTCTTCAACAACGTGGCGGTGGCGGCACGCCACGCACTCGACGCGCACGGCCTGCAGCGCGTGGCCATCGTCGACTTCGACGTGCACCACGGCAACGGCACCGAGGACATCATCGCCGGCGACGAGCGCATCGTCATGTGCAGCTTCTTCCAGCACCCGCTGTACCCCTACAGCGGCGGGGTGCCCAAGGGCACCAACATGGTCAACGTGCCGGTGGCGCCCTACACGCGCGGGCCCGAACTGCGTCAGATCATCGAATCCATGTGGATGCCGCGGCTGGACGAGTTCCGCCCGCAGATGCTGTTCGTCTCGGCTGGCTTCGACGCTCACCGCGAGGACGACCTCGGCCAGCTCGGCCTGGTAGAGGCCGACTACGAATGGATCACCCGGCGTCTGGTCGACGTTGCAGCGCGCCATGCCCAGGGGCGCATTGTGTCGTGCCTGGAAGGCGGCTATGCGCTGAGCGCACTGGGACGCAGCGTGGCCGCGCACCTGCGTGTGCTGGCCGACATGTGAGCGACGTGTGAGCATCCGGTGAGCGCGCGACGCCAGGGCCGGACGCCGGCCGGCATGCCATGACGCGTGCGATGTCGACCGACGAGCTGGGCGAACTCGTCGATTCCCTGCTGCGGCCGACCGTGCTGCCCGAGGCGGCGGTGGTGGTCCTGTGCCTGGCTGTGGCCTGGGTGCTGGTGCGGCTGCTGCGCGGTCGCGACGCGCAGCCGGGGTCGATCTGGTTCGGCGAGGGCGTGATCGACGGCGTGCTGTTCCCGGTGCTGGCGTTGCTGCTGGCGATGGCCGCGCGCTGGTTCCTGCAGGGCTGGCTGCCGCCGGCCCTGCTGCGACTGGTGGTGCCGGTGCTGATGTCGCTGGTGGTGATCCGCCTGACCGTGCGCGTATTGCACCGGGCCTATCCGCAATCGACTTTCATGCGCGTGGTCGAGCGCTGGGTGTCGTGGGTGGCCTGGATCGCCGTGGCGCTGTGGATCACCGGCATGCTGCCCTTGCTGATGACTGAGCTCGGCGCCGTCGCATGGACCATCGGCAACAGCCGCATCTCGCTGCGCAACCTGCTCGATGGCGGGCTGACTGCGGTGCTGGTGCTGATGGTCGCGCTGTGGGTCTCGGCAGCACTCGAGGCCAAGTTGATGCAGGCCACCACCGGCAGCCTGGCGGTGCGCAAGATGGCGGCCAACACGCTGCGCGCGCTGCTGTTGTTCATCGGGCTGATGTTCGCGCTGTCTGCCGCCGGCATCGACCTCACGGCGCTGGGTGTACTGGGCGGTGCACTGGGTGTGGGCATCGGCTTCGGCCTGCAGAAGCTGGCGGCCAACTACATCAGCGGCTTCGTCATCCTGGCCGAACGCAGCATGCGTATCGGCGACGTCGTCAAGGTCGACGGGTTCGAGGGCCGCATCACCGACATCACCACGCGCTACACCTTGATCCGCGCGCTGAACGGCCGTGAGTCCATCGTGCCCAACGAGATGATGATCACGCAGCGCGTGGAGAACAGCTCGCTGGCCGACCCCAAGGTGGCGCTGAACACGGTCGTGCAGGTGGCGTATGGCACTGACCTGGCCAGCGTGATGCCGCAGCTGGTGGCGGCCGTGGCCGCGGTCCCGCGTGTGCTGTCCGACCCTGGCCCCGGCATCCAGCTCAGCAGCTTCGCCGCCGACGGGCTCGAGCTGACGCTGCCGTTCTGGATCGCCGATTCGCACAACGGCACCGGTAACGTGCGCTCCGAGGTCAATCTTGCGATCCTGGCCACGCTGAACCGCCTGGGCGTGGACATTCCGTTCCCGCAGCGCGTGCTGCGGCAGGCGCCGTAAGCCCAGGGCCGGGCAAGAGTGGCGTGCCAATGCAGCACAGGACTGGGGATCACCCGCTCGGTGGATTCCCGCTGCCCTCAGCCGCCTTCATTTGTTTCAATCGAATGCTCGCGCGACCACAGCCTGTGGGGCCGCGCATCCGCGTTGCAGCGTCACCCGACGTGTCCTAGATCAAGGAGATGACCATGACAAACCCGCATACCGTACGCAAACGCAGCTTCGTCGCCGCGGCCATGATGTCGGCTGCACTGGCGGCCACGATGGTCTTGCCTGACCTGGCGCTGGCGCAATCGCCGATCGTCATCAAGTTCAGCCACGTGGTGGCTGACAAGACGCCCAAGGGCCAGGGCGCATTGAAGTTCAAGGAGCTGGCCGAGAAGAAGCTGCCGGGCAAGGTCGAGGTGCAGGTCTTCCCGAGCTCGCAGTTGTTCGGCGACGCGAAGGAACTCGAGGCGTTGCTGCTCGGCGACGTGCAGTTCATCGCGCCTTCGCTGTCCAAGTTCGACCGCTACACCAAGAAGATCCAGGTCTTCGACCTGCCTTTCCTGTTCGACGACCTGGATGCGGTGGACCGCTTCCAGAACAGCGCCGCCGGACAGGGCCTGCTCACGTCCATGACCAGCCGTGGCCTGCTCGGGCTGGCGTACTGGCACAACGGCATGAAGCAGCTGTCGACCAACAAGGACAAGCTGCAGCGTCCCGAGGACGTGAAGGGCCTGAAGTTCCGCATCCAGGCATCCGACGTACTGGAGGCGCAGTTCCGTGCGCTCGACGCCAATCCGCAGAAGATGGCCTTCGCCGAGGTCTACCAGGCGCTGCAGACCGGGGTCGTCGACGGCCAGGAGAACACCTGGTCGAACATCTATTCGCAGAAGTTCTTCGAAGTGCAGAAGACCATCGCCGAGACCAATCACGGCGTCATCGACTACATGGTGGTGACCAACGCCAAGTGGTGGGACGGTCTGCCCGCCGACGTGCGCAAGGGCCTGTCCGAAGCCATGGCTGAGGCCACTACCTATGCCAACAAGCTGGCCAACGACATCAACGAGGCCGACAGGAAGCGCATCGCCGACGCCGGCAAGGCCAAGATCCAGAAGTTGACCAAGGACGACCTGGCAGCCTGGCGCAAGGCGATGGAGCCGATGTGGAAGAAGTTCGAGGGTGGCATCGGGCGTGACCTGATCGACGCCGCGCCGAAGGCGAACAAGTAAACCTATCGCGACCGGGAGGCGGCGCCCTGCAGCGGGTGCCGCACGAGCCATGCGCTGGATCGAACGACTCGAAGAAGTGCTGATCGCGGTGTTGCTGACCGTGATGACGCTGGTCACCTTCGGTCAGGTGATTGCCCGCTACGTCTTCAACTACAGCTTCGTGTGGGCGGTAGAGTTGACCGGCGTGATGTTCGGCGGCCTGATCTTCATCGGCATGGCCTACGGTGTGCGTGTCGGCGCGCACATCGGCGTCGACACCTTCGTCAAGTCACTCGGCCGCGGCAAGGCGCGTGTGGTCGGCATGGTGGCTACCGCCCTGTGTCTGCTGTACGCCGGCATCGTGCTGGTCGGTGGCGTGATCTACGTGAGCAAGATCCATGATGTCGGCATCCTGATGCAGGATCTGCCGTTTGAGCAATGGATCCCGCGCGCCGTGCTGCCCCTGGGTTATGCGCTGCTGGCCTTGCGCTTCGGGCAGATCCTGTTGGGGCTGGCGCGCGGAGAAGACGTTCACCTGCTGGGTGACGAGGTGCAGGACGCGCTCAAGCTGCAGGACCCGGCCGCGTCGCAGGAGACGCCGCGGTGACCACGACGATCCTGTTCGCGCTGCTGTTCCTGCTGATGCTGCTGGGCCTGCCGGTCGGCGTGGCGCTGGGCCTGTCGTCGTTGCTGACCATCCTGTTCTTCGCGCAGGACTCGCTGGCTTCGCTGTCGCTCAAGCTGTACGAGACCAGCGAGCACTACACCTTGCTGGCGATCCCCTTCTTCATTCTCGGCGGCGCCTTCATGACGACTGGCGGCGTGGCCAAGCGCATGATCCGCTTCGCCACCGCATGCATCGGCCACCTGCGCGGCGGGCTGGCGATGGCATCGGTGATGGCTTGCATGCTGTTCGCGGCGGTTTCGGGCTCGTCGCCGGCCACCGTGGTGGCGGTGGGGTCGATCGTCATTGCCGGCATGGTCAAGGCCGGTTACCCACAGCCCTTTGCCGCCGGCGTGATCTGCAATGCCGGCACGCTGGGCATCCTGATCCCGCCGTCGATCGTGATGGTGGTCTACGGGGCCGCCACCGAAACGTCGGTCGGCAAGCTGTTCATGGCGGGTGTCATCCCCGGCATCGCGCTGGGCCTGATGCTGATGGTGGCGATCTACGTGCGCGCCCGCGTCATCAAGCTCGAGACGCAGCCGCGTGCACCGCTGTCTGAAGTGCTGCGCTCGGGGCGCGACTCGCTGTGGGGCCTGCTGCTGATCGTGATCATCCTGGGCGGCATCTACGGCGGCGTCTTCACCCCCACCGAAGCCGCTGCAGTGGCCGCGGTCTATGCCTTCGTGGTCGCCGTCTTCGTCTACGGCGACATCGGCCTGAGGCAGGTACCGCAGGTGCTGCTCGACGCCGGCAAGGTGACGGTGATGCTGATGTTCATCGTCGCCAATGCGCTGCTGTTCGCGCATGTGCTGACCACCGAACGCATCCCGCAGCAGATCGCCGAGACCATCATCGGCTGGGGCATGGCCGACTGGCAGTTCCTGATCGTGGTCAACGTGCTGCTGCTGGTGGCCGGCATGTTCATGGAGCCCACCGGCATCATCCTGATCCTGGCGCCGATCCTGTTTCCGATCGCATCCCGGCTGGGCATCGACGCCGTGCACCTGGGCATCATCATGGTGGTCAACCTCGAGATCGGCATGGTCACGCCACCGATCGGGCTGAACCTGTTCGTCACTGCCGGCATCACGCGCATGTCGATCACGCAGGTGGCGCACGCTGCCTTGCCGTGGACGCTGGTGCTGCTGCTGTTCCTGGTCATCGTCACCTACGTGCCGATGCTCAGCCTGTGGCTGCCGGGTTTGCTGTTCTAGACCTTCAGGCGACGTTGACCGGGATCTTGGCGATGCGCGACTGCCATTCGCGCGGGCCGGTGCTGTGCACGCTCGTGCCCTGGGCATCGACCGCCACGGTCACCGGCATGTCCTTCACGTCGAACTCGTAGATGGCCTCCATGCCCAGATCGGCAAACCCCACCACGCGGGCGCTCTTGATGGCCTTGGCCACCAGGTAGGCGGCGCCACCAACGGCCATCAGGTAGGCGCTGCCGTGCTTCTTGATCGCCTCGATCGCCACCGGCCCGCGCTCGGCCTTGCCGATCATGCTGATCAAACCGGTCTGTCCCAGCATCATCTCGGTGAACTTGTCCATGCGCGTGGCCGTGGTCGGGCCGGCAGGGCCGACCGCCTCGTCGCGCACCGGATCGACCGGGCCCACGTAGTAGATGACGCGGTTGCTGAAGTCCACCGGCAGCGTCTCGCCCTTGGCCAGCATGTCCTGGATGCGCTTGTGCGCGGCGTCGCGGCCGGTCAGCAGCTTGCCCGAGAGCAGCAGCGTTTCACCGGGCTTCCAGCTGGCCACCTGGTCGGGGGTCAGAGCATCCAGATCGACCAGGCGGCTTTTCTGGTAGTCGGGTGCCCAGTGCACGTCGGGCCACGTGTCCAGGCTGGGTGGCGTCAGATAGGCCGGGCCCGAACCGTCGAGCACGAAGTGCGCGTGCCGCGTGGCCGCGCAGTTCGGGATCATCGCGATCGGCTTGCCGGCGGCGTGCGTCGGCCAGGTCCTGATCTTGACGTCGAGCACCGTGGTCAACCCGCCCAGGCCCTGTGCGCCGATGCCCAGCGCGTTGACTTTCTCGTAGAGCTCGATGCGCAAGGCTTCGAGCTTGCTGGCCGGGCCGCGCTGCAGCAGATCGTGCATGTCGATGTCGTCCATCAGCGCCTGCTTGGCCAGCAGCACCGACTTCTCAGCCGTGCCGCCCACGCCGATGCCCAGCATGCCCGGCGGGCACCAGCCGGCACCCATGGTGGGCACGGTCTTGAGCACCCAGTCGACGATGTCGTCGCTGGGGTTGAGCATGGCCAGCTTCGATTTGTTCTCGCTGCCACCTCCCTTGGCCGCCACCGTCACGTCGACCTTGTCGCCGGGCACCAGTTCGACATGCACCACGGCCGGCGTGTTGTCCCGCGTGTTCCTGCGCTCGAAGATCGGGTCGGCCAGCACGCTGGCGCGCAGCAGGTTGTCGGGGTGCAGGTAACCCTGGTGCACACCTTCGTTGACCGCGTCTTCGACCGAGCCCTTGAATCCTTCCCAGCGCACGTCCATGCCGACCTTCAGGAAGACGTTGACGATGCCGGTGTCCTGGCAGATCGGGCGCCGGCCTTCGGCGCACATGCGGCTGTTGGTCAGAATCTGTGCGATCGCGTCCTTGGCGGCGGCGCTTTGCTCACGATCGTAGGCGCGGGCCAGGTGGGCGATGTAGTCGGCCGGGTGGTAGTAGCTGATGAACTGCAGTGCGGCGGCAACCGATTCAGTCAGGTCGGCGGCGCGGATGGTGGTGCTCATGGGGGTGTCCTCGATGCGGGTGCCTTGCCGCGAAGCGCTGACCGAGCCCGGGGTTTTCGTCCAGTCCTGGGTGCTGCCAGTGGCTTGCGCTATGGTGCAAGATTGTAGAAGTAGCCCCCGTCGCGGGCCGCGGCATCAACCCATCGGCCCTGCTTTCACCGGTTGCGTCAGGCCGTGGTAAGAGCTTGCCCCTACCTTTGCGGCCGGCCGAACCCGGACTTTGGCCTTTCATCACAGGAGACCCAGCATGTCGAGCGCCGATAGCCCCACCGAATACAAGCTCTACCCGCCACCCGCGGCCGCCGTGGCTGGTGCCCACGTCTCGGGGCAGGCCGCCTTCGACGCCCTGGTGGCTGAAGCCGAGACCGACTACGAAGGTTTCTGGGCGCGCCAGGCGCGCGAGCTGATCAGCTGGAAGAAGCCGTTCACCCAGGTGCTGGACAGCAGCCAGGCGCCGTTCTTCAAGTGGTTTGCCGACGGCACGCTGAACGCGTCTTACAACTGCCTGGACCGCAACATCGAGCGAGGCCTGGGCGACAAGACGGCCATCATCTTCGAGGCCGACGGCGGCGAGGTGCGCAAGGTCAGCTACCAGGAGCTGCTGACCCTCGTGTGCCGAATGGCCAATGCGCTGAAGACGATCGGCGTGAAGAAGGGCGACCGCGTCGTCATCTACATGTCGATGGGCGTCGAAGGCGTGGCCGCGATGCAGGCCTGCGCGCGCATCGGCGCCACGCATTCGGTGGTGTTCGGCGGTTTCTCGGCACAAAGCCTGCGGGACCGCATCGACGACACCCAGGCCGTGGCCGTGATCACGGCCGACCAGCAGGCGCGCGGCGGCAAGCATCTGCCGCTGAAAGCCATCGTCGACGAGGCCATCGCCCAGGGTGGCTGCGACAGCGTGCGCAAGGTGATCGTGCACAAGCGCACTGGCGGCGAGATCGCGTTCAACGCTGGCCGCGACGTCTGGCTGGCCGACCTGCTGAAAGACCAGGCCGACACCTGCGAGCCCGAATGGGTGGAAGCCGAGCACCCGCTCTTCCTGCTCTACACCAGCGGCTCCACAGGCAAGCCCAAGGGCGTGCAGCACAGCACCGGTGGCTACCTGCTGCACGCGGCGCTGACCACCAAGTGGACCTTCGACCTCAGGCCCGACGACGTGTTCTGGTGCACGGCCGACATCGGCTGGGTGACCGGCCACACCTACATCACCTACGGTCCGCTGGCGTTGGGCGGTACCGAGATCGTGTTCGAAGGCGTGCCCACCTATCCCGACGCCGGCCGCTTCTGGAAGATGATCCAGGACCACAAGGTCACCGTCTTCTACACCGCACCCACGGCGATCCGGTCGCTGATCAAGGCGGCCGAAAGCAACGCGGCGGTGCACCCCGCGCGCTACAAGCTCGACAGTCTGCGCATTCTGGGTTCGGTGGGTGAGCCCATCAACCCGGCGGCCTGGGAGTGGTACCACCAGAACGTGGGCGGTGGACGCTGCCCGATCGTCGACACCTTCTGGCAGACGGAGACCGGCGGCCACATGATCACGCCGCTGCCGGGCGTCACGACGCTGGTACCGGGGTCTTGCAGCTTGCCCTTCCCGGGCATCATCGCCACCGTGGTCGACGAGACCGGCAAGGAAGTGCCGTGGGGGCAAGGCGGCATCCTCGTCGTCAAGAAGCCCTGGCCCGGCATGATCCGCACCATCTGGGGCGACCCCGATCGGTTCAAGAAGAGCTACTACCCCGACGACTTCAAGGGCCAGTACTACCTGGCCGGCGACGGCGCCATCCGCGATGCCAAGACGGGCTACTTCACGATCACCGGCCGCATCGACGACGTGCTGAACGTCAGCGGCCACCGCATGGGCACGATGGAGATCGAATCGGCGCTGGTCAGCTGCACCGAACTGGTGGCCGAAGCCGCGGTGGTGGGTCGTCCCGACGACACCACGGGCGAGGCCATCTGCGCGTTCGTCGTGCTCAAGCGGTCACGCCCGACCGGCGATGAGGCCAAGAAGATCGCCGCTGAACTGCGCAACTGGGTGGCCAAGGAAATCGGCCCGATCGCCAAACCCAAGGACATCCGCTTCGGCGACAACCTGCCCAAGACGCGCAGCGGCAAGATCATGCGCCGGCTGCTGCGCAGCATCGCCAAGGGCGAAGCCATCACGCAGGACACCAGCACACTGGAGAACCCGGCCATCCTGGATCAGTTGGGCCAGGCCAACTGATCCAGGCCGCGCACAGCGCGGTGCGGCGCGTCAGCGCCGCAATGGCTGGGTTGGGGGAGCACTCATGTCGCGCAGCGACGTGATGTGCTCACCTGAGCCCTGCTGCGGGCATGCCTGCGGTCAACGCCGCATGCAGTTGGCGTAGAAGGTCACCGTGGCCGGCCAGTCAGAGAAGATGCCGTCGATGCCGACGTCCTTGTCCAGCGCGTACAGCACCTTCATCACGTCGCCTTCGCGCTTGATCGCGTTGTCGAAGGTCTGGTAGTAGAAACCGTTGTTGCCATCGGCCAGGATGCCCGAGCGCTCCAGCGTCCAGGTGATGAGTCGCAGGCCAGCCGCCTTGGCATCACGGGCCGCTTGCGACGCCACCAGGTTGCCATTGGCGTCGGTCGTCAGCAGCACGAAGATCGGCGGTGCCCAGTAGCGCACACCGGCCGCACGCAGCTGCGCCAGCTGGCCTGCCGTGGGCACCGTGGCCATGGTGGAGGCGCTGTCGAGATAGACCGCGCTGGGGCCGAACTCGGGTTCGTGGCTCACCCAGTACAACACGTCGTTGATGTCGAACGACTGCGCGAACACCTGCCAGCCCGGCACGCCCATCTGCTTGTACTCGTCGATCATCTTCTGCGCGTAGGCCTGCTGGGTGAAACCGTCGAAGGGCATGGTCACCGACGCGTTCTTGAGCTCGGGCGTCATCTTCACACCCAGGCGCTTGAAGAGCTCGATGCTTTCCTTGTGTGTCATCAGCGTGCCGCTGCTCGGGCCCGCGTAGAGGTCGGTGCGGACGCTGGCCGTGCCGCCCTGGTATTCGGCTGCCGTTCGGGCTTGCGGGTTGGAGGCGTCCATCTTGCCGCGCAGCGTGCGGAACTCGGCCAGCGTGATGTCGCTGGTACGGCACTCTGCGCTGGCATTCGTTAGCAACTTGCCCGTCGGGTCGTAGGTGGCCGGTGTGAACGGCTTGGTGCACTTGGTGGCCAGCGGCGTGACCAGGATGTTGGTCGTGGTGTGCAGGTCGCTTTGCGAGTGGCGGCAGACCAGTTCCTTGTCCTTGGTGAAGGTCACATCGCATTCGATGATCCCTGCACCCATGCGCGCGGCCGCTTCGTACGACTCGCGCGTGTGTTCCGGGAACTGCATGCCCGCGCCGCGGTGTCCAATCGAGAAGTCGCTGCGGATTGCCCGGTTGTTCGTGCAGGCCTGCAACGACTGCTTCAGTTGCCCCTCACTCATTTCGTTGACCAGGAAGTAAGGGCGCGGGCCAAGCTGAACGGTGGGCTGGCGGGTGTCCGGGAACGGCTGCGCCAGGGCCGGCAGCGGGGTCGACAAGGTGATCGCGGCCGTGGCCAGCGCGACGGCACACAAGGGCAGGCGGAAATGCATCAGTTGTCTCCTCGGGGGGGGTGGTGTCCGGCTGGCGGCGCCGCCGGTTGTTGAAACCTTGTGCATTCAGTGTGCCGCTTTGAAGTACGGCTGGCAATGGGCTGCTCGAAGGTGTCCTTCGCCGTGCCAAACCAGGTGCGCCACGATGCGGCCCGATCGGCTACAGTGGCCATTCACGGCCAAAGCATCCACCCAAACGCACCCACCCGATGCCACTCGTTGCTCTGGGCACCCTGCTGCTGATCCTGAAGATCCTTGAAATCGACCCCGTGGCCGCCTGGGCATGGTGGTGGGTTCTGTCGCCCTTTGGCGCTGCCGTGGTGTGGTGGGTTTACGCCGACACCACCGGGCTCACGCAGCGGCGCGCCATCCGCCGCATGGAAGCGCGCAAGGTGGCGCGCCGTGAGCGCGACATGCATGCACTGGGCCTGAGCACCCAGAGCGACCGCCGCAAGCGCGCTGCGCGCAGTGCGGCTGCCGAGGCGCGAAAGTCCGCTGCCGACCGCAAGCCGGGCAGTTGACGCAGGCTGCGCTGCGGGGCAGCCCGCTGGTCGATCAGAACTTGTCGAGCACCGCGCCACCACTGGCGCTGCAGGCGTTGTGGGCAAACTTGGCCAGCACCCCCCGGGTGTAGCGTGGCGCAGGCTGCTTCCAGGCCGCGCGGCGGCGTGCGATCTCGTCGTCGGCGACGTTGAGCTGCAGCAGCAGCTGGTGCGCGTCGATGGTGACCGAATCGCCCTCGTGGATCAGCGCGATCAGCCCGCCTGCATACGCCTCGGGTGCGACATGGCCGACCACCATGCCCCAGGTGCCGCCGCTGAAGCGGCCATCGGTGATCAGACCCACGCTTTCGCCCAGGCCCTGGCCGATCAGCGCGCCAGTGGGGGCCAGCATCTCGGGCATGCCGGGGCCACCCTTGGGGCCCAGGTAGCGCAGCACCATCACGTCACCGGCCTTGATGTGGCCGGCCATGATGGCCGCCAGCGCGCTCTGCTCGTCGTCGAACACGCGCGCCGGCCCCGACATCACCGGGTTCTTCAGGCCGGTGATCTTGGCCACGCAGCCTTCGGGCGACAGGTTGCCCTTCAGGATGGCCAGGTGACCTTGCTCGTACATCGGGCGGTCGATCGGCCGGATCACATGCTGGTCGCTGCGCGGCACGGCAGGCAGATCGGCCAGCAACTGTGCGACCGTCTGGCCGGTGATGGTAATGCAGTCGCCCTGCAGCAGGCCGGCGGCCAGCAAGGTCTTCATCACCTGCGGGATGCCGCCGGCGCGGTGCAGGTCGATCGCCAGGTACTGGCCACTGGGCTTGAGGTCGCACAGCACGGGCACCCGGCGTCGCACGCGCTCGAAGTCGTCGATGGTCCAGTCGACCTCGGCCGCATGTGCGATGGCCAGGAAATGCAGCACCGCGTTGGTCGACCCACCGATGGCCATGATCACCGCCACCGCGTTCTCGATCGATTGGCGTGTGACGATGTCGCGCGGCTTCAGGTTCTTCTTCACCGCATCGACCAGCACCGTCGACGCACGCTTCACCATGCCGACGATCTCGTCCTCGACGTTGGCCATCGTCGACGCGTAGGGCAAGCTCATGCCCAATGCTTCGAAGGCCGAGCTCATGGTGTTGGCGGTGTACATGCCGCCGCAGCTGCCGTTGCCGGGAATGGCGCGGCGCTCGATCTGGCAGAAATCGTCATCGCTCATCTTGCCGGCGCTGTACTGGCCCACGGCCTCGAACACGCTGACGATGTTCAGATCCTGGCCCTTGTAGCGGCCGGGCAGGATGGTGCCGCCGTAGATGTAGATCGCTGGCACGTTGGCGCGCAGCATGCCCATCATGCCGCCGGGCATGTTCTTGTCGCAGCCGCCGATCACGATCACGCCGTCCATCCACTGGCCGCCGACGCAGGTCTCGACGCAGTCACTGATCACCTCGCGCGAGACCAGGCTGTACTTCATGCCCTCGGTGCCCATCGCCATGCCGTCGCTGATGGTGGGCGTGCCGAAGATCTGCGGGTTGGCGCCGGCGGCCTTCAGGCTCTCGACCGCGGCGTCAGCCAGCCGCTGCAGACCCGAGTTGCAAGGCGTGATGGTGCTGTGACCGTTGGCCACGCCGATCATCGGCTTGCCGAAATCATGCTCGGTGTAGCCCATCGCGTAATACATCGAGCGATTGGGTGCGCGCGCCACGCCTTCGGTGATATGGGCGGATCGGCGGTTGATCTTGTCGGCGTTCGGGTCGGCCATCGGGTTCTCCGTGCAGGGGCTTCGGACTGGAAAGGGGGACGGTAATTCTAGGCCGCCGGGCAGGCCCGGAACCCGCTGCTAGCATCGCCGCCATGCTGACGCATCCGCAGTTCGACCCCGTGGCCCTGGCCCTGGGGCCTGTGCAGATCCACTGGTACGGGCTGACCTACCTGGTGGCCTTCGGGCTGTTCTTGTGGCTGGCCGTGGTGCGCGCCCGCAAGCCCTGGTTCGCGGCCGCCGGCTGGACCCGGCGCGACGTCGAAGACCTGCTGTTCTTCGGCGTATTGGGCGTGGTACTGGGCGGGCGCATCGGCTATGCGCTGTTCTACAAGCCGGGCCAGTACCTGTCGCACCCGTTCGAGATCCTGATGGTGTGGAAGGGTGGCATGAGCTTTCATGGTGGCCTGATCGGCGTGATGCTGGCCATGCTGTGGTTTGCGCACTCGCGCCGGCGGCCCTTTCTGTCGGTGATGGACCTGATCGCACCCTGTGTGCCCATGGGCCTGGCGTCGGGTCGCATCGGCAACTTCATCAACGGCGAGTTGTGGGGCCGCGCGGCCGACCCGTCGCTGCCCTGGGCGATGGTTTTTCCGCAAAGTGGCAGTGCGCTGCCGCGGCATCCCTCGCAGCTGTACCAGTTCGCGCTCGAAGGCGTGCTGCTGTTCGTGTTGTTGTGGCTCTACGGCAGCAAGCAGCGCCCGACCGGCCAGGTCGCGTCCGCCTTTGTCTTCGGCTATGGCGTGCTGCGCTTCATCGCCGAGTACTTTCGCGAGCCCGACAGCTTTCTCGGCCTGCTGGCGCTGAACATGAGCATGGGACAGTGGCTGTGCCTGCCGATGATTATCGGCGGTGCAGCGCTGTGGGCATGGTACGGCCGGGCAGCGGTGCGGGGCGGGTGATGCGCCAGATCTTCTTCGACACCGAGACCACCGGCCTGGACGCCGACAAGGGCGATCGCATCATCGAGATCGGCTGCGTGGAGATGGTCGACCGCCGGCTCACGGGCAACACGCTTCACCTGTACCTGAACCCGGAGCGCAGCAGCCACCCTGACGCCTTCAAAGTGCATGGCCTGAGCGACGAGTTCCTGGCCGACAAGCCCAGGTTTGCCGACGTGGTCGATCAACTGGTGGCCTTTGTTGAAGGTGCCGAGCTGATCATCCACAACGCCGCCTTCGACCTCACTTTCGTCAACGCTGAGCTTCGGCGCCTGGGCCGCGGCCTGGTCACCGACGTGGTGGCCAAGGTCTGCGATTCGTTGCTGATGGCACGCGAAATGTTCCCGGGCAAGGCGAACTCGCTGGACGCGCTGTGCCGTCGGCTGGAAGTGGACAACAGCAACCGCGCGCTGCACGGCGCGCTGCTCGATGCCAGATTGCTGGCCGAGGTCTACATCCGCATGACGCGCGGCCAGGGCTCTCTGGTCATCGACAGCCACGACAGCAGCCGCGCGCAGCAGCAGCTGGCGCCGATCGACCTGCGCCAGTTCGATCTGCCGGTGCTGGCTGCCCGTGCCGACGAAGTCGCCGCGCACGAAGCCGTGCTGAACGACCTGGACAAGGCCAGTGGCGGCAAGACAGTCTGGAGGAGTGTCGACGCCTGAGCGTGTGGCATACTGCCGGGCTTTTCCGGGTCACCGGTTCGCGCTTGCCGCGACAGCACCGACACCGGGCGGTTAGCTCAGCGGTAGAGCACTGCCTTCACACGGCAGGGGTCGCAGGTTCGAACCCTGCACCGCCCACCAGGAATATCTTTCGAAATCAATGAGTTACGGCGCCTGAGGGCGCCGTACTTGTTTGTGGTGGGGCAAAAGTGGGGCAAAGTGCCCTGTGAAACTACCGGCTAGGTCTATGTGATGGTGCAGATCTGAACTTCTACGCCGCGCCGATCTACGCTCCGCCCACGATGTCGCCCAGGAACTCGGATGCCGGCGCGACGCCGGTCACCAGCAGTAGGTCGCGCGCACGCGTGCAGGCGACGTAGAGCAACTGGCGCTCCGTGTCATAGACCTCTTGCAGGTCGGCGTCGTCCCCGACTGTTTCGATACGCACTTGCAAGGGAATGACCTCGTCGTCGCAGGCCATCACCACCACGGCCCGGAACTCCAACCCCTTGGCCAGATGCATCGTGCTGATCGCGACATGACCGCTCGCGGTCTCGACGTGCTCATCGAGCACTTTGAATGTATGCGTTCCGCGAACGACATCCTTGCACCGATCAAGGCGCCGTGCTGAGGTCGTTACGCGACGGCGGCGGCTGGGACGACGACGGGCGTCACGGTGCGGGTACTGGCCGCGGGGGCATGCC
>Ga0138256_10000293_pt1 | contig 57387 bp, 61 predicted proteins | sample KNB2016incub_MG_FD_105486 | JGI IMG/M metagenome (GOLD analysis project Ga0138256, IMG submission 105486) | Active sludge microbial communities from wastewater in Klosterneuburg, Austria - KNB2014incub_MG | ecosystem: Engineered > WWTP > Activated sludge > Unclassified | place: Austria...
CATGGGCGTTAACCCACGCGCCCAAGCCTCGAATCCTATATTTCAATCGTTATTGATAGGTTCAAGTCAGGCCATCCGATCATAGCAAGGTAGGCGCCGCAAGGTTACAGGCTGCGCATTCCCCGGCTATAAACTGCTGAAAATCCGTCTCAATCAGCCGGAGCAGCCCGTTTTTCGTAGACCTTGTCCACAATGCCCCAGGCTTGGGCGTCGGACGCGGTCATGAACGAATCGCGGTCCAGCGTCTTCTCGACGATCTCGTAGGGCTGCCCGGTGTGCTTCACATAGATCTCGTTCAGGCGCTTCTTAACCGAAAGAATATCAAGGGCATGACGCTCGATATCGCTCGCCACGCCACGGAAGCCGCCAGACGGCTGGTGAACCATGATTCGCGAATTCGGGGTCGAAAACCGCATGCCCTTCTCGCCTGCTGCGAGAAGAAGCGCGCCCATCGAGGCCGCCATTCCGATGCAGGCGGTCGACACGGGCGAGCGGATGTATTGCATGGTGTCGTAGATCGCGAGGCCGGAATGGACGTGGCCTCCCGGCGAATTGATGTACATCGCGATCTCTTTCTTGGGGTTTTCCGACTCAAGGAAGAGCAATTGGGCGGTGATCAGACTGGCCATGCCATCCTCGATTCCGCCGGTCACAAAGATGATCCGGTCCTTCAAAAGGCGCGAAAAGATGTCGTAGGCGCGCTCGCCACGGCTGGATTGCTCCACCACCATGGGGACCAGGTTCATGGCCTTGGTAATCATGTCGTCCATGGCGGTATCTTCTTCTCCGGGCCCATCAGGGGCCACTCAGACTCAAATCACGGGTGGGACTAACAATATCCGAACGCGAATGGCCCGGCGCAAGTCCCCTTGCCCCGGGCCATCTGATTTCGGTCGTTTATCCAAGTATATCGCAGGAAACGACGATTATTCGTCGCCAACTTCCTTCATGAGTTCCTCGCGGGTGACGTATTTGTCCGTCACGGTCGCCTGGGACAGGATGTAGTCGACTACCTTCTCTTCATAAACCGGGGCCTGCAGCTGCGAGAGCGCGCCAGGATTCTGGCGGTAAAAGTCGATCACCTGCTTTTCCTGGCCCGGATAGCGCGAGGCTTCCTGGCGGAGAACCTGGCCGAGTTCTTCATTGGTAACCTGGACACCGGCGCGGCGGCCGATCTCGGCCAGCACGAGGCCAAGGCGCACGCGTCGCTCGGCGATCTTGTGGTATTCGGCGCGGAGATCCTCGTCCGACTTAGTCTTGTCCTCCTCTGACAGGCGGTCGGCCTTCTTCTCTTCCTCGAACTGCGACCAGATCTGGTCGAACTCGGCTTTGACCATCAGCGGCGGCAGGTCGAAAGCGTGACGTTCATCGAGCGCGTCGAGCAGGACGCGCTTCACCTGCTGGCGGGTGGCGAAGTTGAGATCGCCCGACAGCTGGCCTTTTACGGCTTCCTTGAGCGCGTCAAGGTTCTCAAGGCCGAGCGTCTTGGCGAACTCGTCGCCAATCTCGGTTTCCTTGGGACCTTTGACTTCCTTGACCTTCACTTCGAACAGGGCTGGTTTGCCCTTGAGCGTTTCGACCTGATATTCCTCGGGGAAGGTGACATTGACATTCACTTCGTCGCCGGCGGAAACGCCGATCAGCTGATCTTCGAAGCCCGGAATGAAGCGGCCAGAGCCGATCACGAGCGGCATGTCTTCGGCTGCGCCGCCGTCAAACTTTTCGCCATCGATCGAGCCAACGAAGTCGATGACGACCTGGTCGTCCTTCTCGGCTTTGCCTTCTTTCGTTCCGTAGGACTTGTTGCTCTCGGCGATACGCTTGAGCGAGTCGTTGATCTCTTCTTCGGTTGGCTCGGCGACCATGCGCTCGATCGACAGGGCTGAGACGTCGGTCGGCTCGAAGTCCGGCATTACTTCGACATGCATGTGGTAATCGAGATCGGCTTCGCCGGCGACGACCTTGTCAGCGGCGACGTCGAGATGGATGGACGGGCGCGAGGCGGGGCGCAGGGCCTTCTCTTCGAGCGCCTTGGTCGAACTTTCGTTGACGAGATCGTTGACGATGTCGCCCATGATCGACTTGCCGTACATCTTCTTGATGTGCGCGGCAGGCACCTTACCTGGCCGGAAGCCCTTGAGATTCATCTTCGGCTGAATTTCGGTGATCTTGTCGTTGAGCTTCGCGGCGAGTTCGCCCTTGGGAATGGTGACGCGGAATTCCCGCGAAAGACCTTCCGATTTCGTCTCGGTGACGTTCATCAGGGAACCCCAGATGTAGCTGAATGGTTAGCCCCGCCAGCGGCGCTAGCCGGGCGGGAGGAGGCGGTGTCTTACACACGCCGGAACGGCCTGTCTATGCGAGGTTTCCAGCCAACTCAAGGCTTTGGAGACCTGCCTCTAAAGCCTTGATGGTAAAGGCGGAGGATGGCGCTGGGGCAGCCCTGCCCGCTCACCCCAGCCGCTTGTCTGTTCGGTTAGTTCGGCTTGACTGCGCTGGACGGGGGCACGGGACCCGTGTTCCGCGACTTGAAGCGCCAGCCTTGCGGCGTTTTGACCAGCGTGTCGGTGTATTGGATGACCCTCGGGACTGTCGGTGGATTCTGGCCGGCATCTACGAACAGGCTGATAACCGCGCCCTTCGCCCCCTCGGGCGTGGCGATGACCATCGGCGTCAGGGGAGCATGGCGGACGGTGGAATCGGGCCGTGTCTTCACAAAATTGACGAGTGCGGCCCGCCCGACATTGTCGTTGAACACGCCATCGGCGGTGAACAGGTCCGCATACCCTTCAGCGTCGCGCGCATCCAGCACCATCGGATACTTGAAGTAGAGCTGCAGGATTTCGGCGTAGTCGTCGCCGCTCAGGCGCGACGCGGTCTGCGCGGTCGCCGGCAAAGCGGACACGAACAAGAGTGCAATGATGAGCGACGCGAGCTTGAGGCAGAGCGCGGGGCCGGTCTTGATCAGTGCGGTGAACATGCGGGGACGATATCTTGGGGGCGCCGGGCGGGCAATCCCGACTCGCCCTGCTCATACAAGTGGTGCGGGTGGAGGGACTCGAACCCCCACGGGTTGCCCCGCTGGAACCTAAATCCAGTGCGTCTACCAATTCCGCCACACCCGCCGGCAGGCGGCGGAGTGATAGTGCCCCTGCGTCGAGGAGGCCAGCGCTTTTGCGACGCTACCTATAGATTTCGAAATGGCAGCTACGGCGTCACATCCCGGAGCTGGACGGTCAGGTGTTCGCGGGGGGCGATGTAGGTGTTGAGGGCCTTAAAGGTCAGACTCAGCTTCGAGACATCGGGGACGTTCTTGATCAGCAGGGTGAAAGACGAACCGGCCTTCACCGTGAAGACATGCGCTTCGTCATAGGCGCCTTCTGGACCGGTGTTCTCGAGCATGTAGTCGACCGGGCTGTCGTTGATGATGCGCACGGGCACGACCGTCGTGCGGGGGAGCGGCTGGTCGACTTCCATCTTGAGTGTGGAACTGACCACAGCCTCCACGTTCTCCTTCCGGCCGATCAAGTTGTCGTTGAAGATCGCCACTGTATGGCCGGCCTTGAGCGCGGCTTTCAGGCCGTCCGGCGTTTCGGCCTGGGTAAGAACCAGTGTGGCGGTGCGATGGCCGCCGCCGGCCAGATCGAACTCCCAGTCGATCAGGCCATGAATGTCTGATGTCCCGAGAATGGTGAGGTTGTTGTCGAGCGCGAGCTTGAAGGCCTCGTCCGACATATCGAGGCCGTTGGCGACTTCAATGCCGTGCAGCAGGCCGCGCTTGATGAAGTCGGCGTGTACAGTGGTCATGCGCGCGACGCCATCGGGGGTCTGAGCATGCCAGTAGGGGTGATTCCAGAATGTGAAGGCGCCCTGCGCATTTGCGGCCGTCAGCTGGGCCAGCGCGTCGCCAGTCTTCAACGCATTGGCGTCGGTGATGAAGACCGCGTTAATGTGCCCCGCGGGCATGGTGACCTTGGTGATCTCGGAGCCGTTGATGACCACCAGCGTGTTCTTATTGTCGTCGGTCGCGTCTGGCTTCACCTCAGCGGCCTTGCTGGCCAGCTGGTAGGAGCGGTTGCGATCGGGGTGCGGGATGTCGGCGATCTTGGGCTGATATTCGAGGTGCTCGGATACGGCCATGGCGAAGAGACCATCGCGCTTGGCCTCTTCGACGCGGACGTCTGGCCAGACCATGCCATCGGAGAAAACGCTGTGCGTGTGCAGGTCGACGGCGAGGACGGAGCGGCCGTCTTGAAGCTTGGGGAAGCTGATCTTGCGCGACGCTGCGATCGCCGGGCCATCATGAGCCATGGCAGGCGCGGGCGCCAGCAGAGCAAGAACCAAAACAGACGCGAGCAGTTTGCGCATGGACCCCTCCAAGTGTGAGGGGCCTGAATGCCCTGTCTACATAACAGCCCCGTGACGGCCGGCGTGGAGAGCCCGCAGAGCGTCGCGCAGTGTGGCGTCGAGATCCTCCGCGGTGAGCCCGGGGCCGGCGCGCAGACCGGCGTCCCCGTGGAGCCAAGCGCCAGCGCTGGCAGCGTAAAAGGGGGCGAGGCCCTGGGCTAGCAGGCCGCCAATGACGCCGGCGAGGACGTCGCCGGCGCCGGCGGTGGCGAGGAATGGGCTGGCGTGAGTGTTGACCACGGCGCAGCCATCCGGGGCGGCAATGATCGTGTCGGCGCCTTTCAGAAGAACGACGGCGTTGACGGTTTTGGCCGCCTTGCGGACAGCTTCGATCTTGTTCGTGGATGTCGCGAGCAGACCGGGGAAGAGGCGTTCGAACTCGCCGGTGTGGGGGGTAAGGATCGTGGGCGCCGACAGTATGGCGCGGAGTTGGTCCGGCCGGCCCGCAAAGACCGTGAGCGCGTCGGCGTCGAGGACGAGGCTGCGCCCTGCCCTAGCCAGCGCTTCGACATGGACGCGCGTTGTGTCGCTCACGCCGGCGGCGGGGCCGATGACGATGGCGGAGGATCTTTCGGTCTGCACGACGAGATCGTCGGCGCTGGCGAAACTGGAAGCCATAACGGCGGTGACGGAGGACGCGACGACGATCAGCGCGCCGGAGGGGCACAGCAACGTGACGAGGCCGGCGCCGATGCGCAAGCCCGCCTGCGCTGCGAGGCGCGCGGCGCCTGTGTTGGCGAGACCGCCGGAGACGACGGCAAGGCGGCCGCGCTGGTGCTTGTGCGATGTCGCCTCGGGCCAGCGCAGATTGTGCGACCAGAGTGCGGGCGCGTTTTCGTGGAGTCCGCTCTCGATATCGCTGATAAAACGGCCGAAACCGATTTCCGCTGGAATGACGTCGCCGCATAAAGAGGCGGCGGGCTGCAGGACGTGGGCAGGCTTCTTCGCGCAGAACGTGACCGTGACGTCGGCGCGCATGGCGGGGCCGGGAATGGCGCCTGTGTCGCCGTTGACGCCCGAGGGTACATCAATAGCGACGACCCTGGCGCCGGAGGCATTCACCTGCTCGGCGGCGAATGCGGCCTCGCCAGCAAGCGGGCGCGCGAGGCCGGCGCCGAAGAGACCGTCAAGCACGATGTCGTCGGCGGACAGGCGCATGTCTTCGAGCGGCTGGCGCGGCCCTGTCAGCGCGTTGAGGGCGTTTACGCCCTCGGGCGTGCGATCGGCTTTTGGCGCGAGATCGTAGAGCCAGACATTGCGGCCGAGATCGCGCAGACGCTGGGCCGCCACGAAGGCATCGCCGCCATTGTTGCCGGGGCCGGCGAGCACGACGACGCGTCCTTCAGGGAATTCGGCGTGCAGGACGTCAGCGCAGGCCTGCCCTGCCTTCAGCATCAGAGCCCACAAAGAGATGCCAGCCTCGACGGCGCGCTGCTCTGCGGCGCGGACTTCGTCACAGGTGAGGATGGCGCGAGTCATGTCAGATCACGACCGTTGCGGCTTCTGCGCCAAGTTCAGCGATAACGAGCTTGCCGGCCCGGCGATCGAGTTTCGTGATCGAGGCGTGGCCGGGCCTGAAGACGACGACGCGGTCGTCATTCGTCAGTAGACCGACGATCGCGTTGATAGCGATGAAATGTGAAAAGACGGCGGTTTCGTCGGGGAGTTTTTCGACGGCGGCGAGAACATTCGTGCGCCACGCCTGGAGCGGGGCGTCAGTGTTGGCCCAATTGCCAGCCATGACGCCCTTGAGCCAGGCGGCGCGATCCTCGATGCCGGGCGGCGTGATGATCTCGCCGACGCCGGTCTCGATGCGGGCGTGGGTTTCCATCAGCTTTTCGAACTGGGCGGCGGTTTCCCGGCTGCGGGCCAGCGGCGAGGTTATCGCCCGTTTGGCGCCCGCTTTGGCGAGGTTTTCGGCTACCGTGAACGCCTGACGGGTCCCGAGTTCCGCAAGGCCGGGGTTCGGATGCGCCCCGTAGGCGCCTGCGGGCTCGCCATGCCGGATCAGGTAGATCATTCGTCAAAACTGCCCGTGAATGTTGCGGTTTTTGGGTTCTAGCACGGATATACGCCGGTTGCGTCTGTGGATAAGCTCGACGGGGCGGCGCCTGTCATTCAGGCGCCAATGCACAACTTTTCAGCAGGCTTGGACTGGACGCACGATCTTCAGGCGCCCGACCTATCTACCTCCCGGATTCATCGTGCATGGAGACGGGCGCTCCCCGACGCCGTAACGGCGCCTCTCAGGAACACCGCGATGAAGAAGATCGAGGCGATCATCAAGCCGTTCAAGCTGGACGAGGTGAAGGAGGCGCTTCACGGCGTCGGCCTTCAGGGCATGACGGTGCTTGAGGCCAAGGGCTTCGGCCGCCAGCGCGGCCACACCGAGCTCTACCGCGGAGCGGAATACATCGTCGACTTCCTGCCGAAGCTGAAGATCGAAGTCGTGGTGTCCGACGCGCAGCTTGAGGCCGCCGTCAACGCGATCACGAAATCGGCTCACACGGGCAAAATCGGCGACGGGAAGATATTCGTTTCGGAAATCGCTGAAGTCATCCGCATCCGCACAGGCGAGACGGGCGACCAGGCGATCTAGCCGCAAATTTTCTTTGGATCGGTTCCGCCGGGAACCGGGGATAACGAGGGAGACACGACGTGTCTGACGCAATTTTCAAGATGATCAAAGAGAAAGACGTGCAGTACGTCGATCTCCGGTTTACCGACATTCGCGGTAAGCTGCAGCACGTCACGTTCGACCTTTCGATGGTCGACAAGGACCTTTTTGTCGACGGCACGATGTTCGATGGTTCATCGATCGCCGGCTGGAAGGCGATCAACGAGTCCGACATGCTGCTGATGCCGGACCCCTCCTCCGCGCGCATCGACCCGTTCTTCCAGAACACGACACTCGCCATCATGTGCGACATCCTCAACCCGAACGACAACACCGCCTACAACCGCGACCCGCGGATGATGGCGAAAAAAGCGGAGATGTATCTTAAGTCGGGCGGCTTCGGCGACACCGCCTATTTCGGCCCCGAGGCCGAATTTTTCGTGTTCGACGACGTGCGCTGGAACACCGACCCGAACAATATGGGCTATTCGTTCGACGACCGCGAGCTGCCTTACAACACCGGCAAGCAGTATGAAGGCGGCAACATGGGCCATCGTCCGGGGCCGAAGGGCGGCTACTTCCCTGTTCCGCCGGTCGACAGCCTGCAGGACATGCGCTCGGAAATGCTGACGCTGATGGGCGAACTCGGCCTGCAACCCGAGAAGCACCATCACGAAGTGGCGCCGGCGCAGCACGAGCTGGGCATGCGCTTCAATACGTTGGTCCAGATGGCCGACAACATGCAGCTCTATAAATACATCGTGCACAACGTTGCGCACTCGTACGGCAAGACGGCGACCTTCATGCCGAAGCCGTACTTCAAGGACAACGGTTCGGGCATGCACGTCCACCAGTCGATCTGGAAAGACGGCCAGCCGCTTTTCGCCGGCGACAAGTACGCCGAGCTGTCGCAGACCTGCCTTTGGTACATCGGCGGCATTATCAAGCACGCCAAGGCGATCAATGCGTTCTCGAACGCGACAACGAACTCCTATAAGCGGCTTGTGCCAGGTTACGAAGCGCCCGTGCTGCTGGCATACTCGGCTCGCAACCGTTCGGCCTCGGTCCGTATTCCGTGGACCCCAAACCCGAAAGGCAAGCGTATCGAGGTGCGCTTCCCTGATCCGGCGTCGAATCCGTACCTCACCTTCACTGCCCTGATGATGGCCGGCCTCGACGGCATCGCGAAGAAGATCGAGCCGGGTCCATCGATGGACAAGGACCTCTACTCGCTGCCGCCGGAAGAGCTGAAAGAGATCCCGACCGTCTGCGGGTCGCTCCGCGAAGCGCTCGAGAGCGTCGACGCAGACCGCGACTTCCTCAAGGCTGGGGGCGTGATGGACGACGATTTCATCGACGCCTACATCGACCTCAAGATGGAAGATGTCATGCGGTACGAAACCACGCCGCACCCGGTCGAATTCGACATGTACTACAAATACTAAAACTCACCTTCAGCTGGCGACTACGGTCGTCAGGTTTGCCGGGGGGCAAGGAAACGGCGTTGGAGCAATCCGACGCCGTTCTCTTTTGTGGCGCGGCTGGCCCGCCAGCCGATCTCGATATGCTCAAGTACTAGCGAAAGCTGATCAGTACCGCCGTTTGACGATCTCTACGCCGGCCGAGTCATGGGCTGTCGCAAAGTCGACGTTCCAATTGCAGGCCTCGGCAAGGTGGGCGCAGATGCGCTTGGCTTCTTCAGGCGTCGCGACATCCTGGTGGCAGGTCGGTCGCTCGTCGAAATCCATGTGCCAGGCGCAAACGCGGATCAGGCCGACTGGCGCGCTGATGAAGCCCGCCGCCGTGCGATCGAACGTGACGCCGTGCGCTTCCAGCAAGGCGTCTTTCACCCAGCCGATCCATTTGTCACGATAGCTTTCGAGCGACGGGTGATCCATCAGCTCCAGCTTAGCACGGCCGGGCCGCCGATGGCTGGGTCCGTTATGCTGGCGACGCCGGTGTCGATACGGCCAGCGAGGCGTTGGCGCCATCCGAGGACGCCTTCGATGCGGACGGTGAAATCATACCAGCCCGAAGTGGAGGACAGATCCCACAAGTGGTTGGCGGAGCTTTCAGAGGCGAGCTTCGCAATCCACGGCTTGAGATCGTCGGCGTAAGGTTCGGATGCGACGAGTATCGAACGAGCGGCGCTGTCCGGGTTGGCGAGCCGCAGCTGGATTTTGCGACCGACCGCGACCAGCGTAATCAACGGTGCCGCCCCGCCTTTCTCGCTTGCGAAGTGGCGGTGGAAGCCGTTGGGACCAAGCACCACGAGATCGTAAGCGCCGGTTGGCCACTCGTCCTGCAGCATCTTGCCGGGCTCAACGGTGTAACGGCGCGGCGGCCCGGCGAGCGCAAGGCGGTCGTAAACGTGGAACACAGCGGCAGCGGAACCGGTGGTGCGGAAGGTGATGCGCGGCGGGCTGTTGGCAGTCAGGGAAACGTCGAGCGCGTAAGGCAGCGGGCGGGAGCGGCGGGGTCCGGCGGCCTGAACGGGCGCAACGGGTTCGGCGGGCGTTGGCGGCTTTGTGCGCCCAGGGAGAGCGGCGGCGCGCTTTGCAGTCTCGGTTGTATCGGGGAATTTGGCTATGGCGGCGTTGGGCGTTGCGAAGTCGAAGCAACTGGTGAGATCGCCGCAGACGGCGCGGCGCCAAGGCGAGATGTTCGGCTCCATCGCGCCAAAGCGCTTTTCGCAGAAACGGATGATCGAGGTGTGGTCGAACACTTCCGAATTCACGAAGCCGCCGCGCGCGAAGGGCGAAATCACATACAGCGGCACGCGCGGGCCAAGGCCGTAGGGGCGACCCATCAGATCATCGCGTTCGGATGTTGCCTCGCTGGGCGCGCGGACGGAATGGTATTCGCCCGTGGTGTCGACGGTGGAGGCGCCGAGCATCTGGCCGACGGCGTCTCTTGCGGGCGGCGCAGGAGGCGGGACGTGGTCGAAATAGCCGTCATTCTCATCGAAATTGATGAGCAGAGCCGTCCGCGCCCAGACATCAGGGTTCGATGTGAGGCAATCGAGCACGCGGGCGATGTAGTCTGCGCCCTGCGCGGGGCTTGAAGGTCCGGGATGTTCGCTATCGGCGGCGGGCGAGATGATCCAGGAGACTTGCGGCAGCGATCCGGCCGCAACGTCGGCGCGCAGCATGTCGAGATGCTGGGTGGAGAGGCCTTTCTGCACGAGCACGGGATTGCTCGCGGGCGCGTTCGCCAGCGCGTCGCGGAACGCCTTGAAGCCGACGAGCGGATTGTCGCCAAAATTATCTGCCATATCCTCATAGATTTTCCAACTCACGCCGGCTGCTTCGAGGCGCTCGGGATAAGTGGTCCAGGTGTAGGGTTGCTTTGCAAGCGGCTCCTTGTCGGGGAGAGTGTCGTGCGAGTTGGAGATGGACGGGCCGCCTCGCGCCCCCGAGCCATCATTCGTGCCGGACCACAGGAAAAGGCGGTTTGTGTTCGTGCCGCCGGTGAACGAGCAATGATACGCGTCGCAGAGCGTGAAGGCGTTGGCGAGCGCGAACTGGAACGGAATGTCGGCTTCGGCGAAATAGCCCATCGCGTGAGGATTCTTGTGGTCAGGCCAGTTGGTCATGCGGCCCCGGTCCCAGGCATATTGTGCGTCAGGCCAGGCATGCGGCGTCCCTTCCACGCGCATGTGGGCGAAGGTGTTCGCGGAATCGAGCGGGAACGGCGCGATCTCGTTGGGGCCGCCCCTGGTGTAGGACTGGCGCCAGACCGTTCGCGCTCCCGGCAGCGGAATCGGGAAGCGGTCGCTAAAGCCCCGCACGCCGTTCATCGTCCCGAAATAGTGGTCGAAGGAGCGGTTCTCCTGCATCAAGATAACGATGTGATCGATGTCCTTGATTGTGCCGGTTTTCACCTTGGCGTCGATCGCCCAGGCGCGCTCGATGGCGGGCGGCAGGGTCAAGGCTGCGGCTCCAAGGGCGAGAAGGCGGCGGCGATCGATCTGGGACATTGCGGCAGGCTACCTGGTCCAGATGACGGGGTCATGTCGTTCCCGCACGAGGCGGCTTTCCGTTTGGACGCATGCCGCTAGGGTCGCACGATGCGAGTCCTCATTTCCGTCCTGCTTTGCCTTGCTGTTTCCGCTTGCAGCACACTTTCGGACCGCGCCAGCGCCAGCCTGAACGGGCCGGGGCTGGAGGGGACGCGCTGGGGCCTCGTCGTGATGACAATGGAGGGCAAAGAGCTGATTGCGATTCGCCCCGATGAGCGCTTCCTGCCCGCTTCCAACACCAAGCTGTTTACCGTGGCGGCGGCCTTCCACCGTCTCGGGGATCTGACCCGGCCCGATCCCAGCTCAGGCACATCGCTGCGTCTGGTTCCGCGTGGAGATGGCGAGCCGCCTGACCTGGTCCTCGTTGGCGGAGGCGATGCGATGTTGCTGGACGCGGCCGATTGCCAGCGTGACTGCCTTTCGACGCTGGCTGACGCAGTGGTCGCATCGAAGATAACCCGCATCAATGACATCATTGGAGATGATCGTCTTTTCCCGGATCAGCCATGGGGGCTGGGCTGGAGCTGGGAAGATCTGATCACGCGCTCGGGCGCGGCCGTGTCAGCGCTGACGGTTAACAGCAATGAGGTCGCGCTGATCGTTAAGCCCGGATCGTTGGTTGGTGCGCCGGCCGAGCTTTCATGGAGCGATGGCGATGTGCTGGGCGGCCAGTATTTCTACACACTGCAGAATGACGTCGTCACCGTCGAGTCCGGCGAAGACATCGAAGATGAGCTGTTTGCGGAACGCCTGCAGGATACATCGACCGTGAGGCTTTATGGGCGTGTCGCAATTGGCGCCGCGCCCCGGGGCCTGCCCGTTGCCGTAAGCAGTCCGGCCGGAGCAGCCGCGTGGCGCCTGCAACACTTGCTCCAACAGCGAGGCGTTGCTGTGCAAGGGACCCTCGTTACGTCGCACCGTCCTGTGAACGACAATGATTATCCGGATGTACGCAAGGAAGCGGCCGTTTTGCCGGTAGCGAATGAAGGGATCGAAATCGCACGTCTCGTTCCCCCGCCTCTGATCGTGGATGCGACCTTTTTGATGAAGCAGAGTCAGAACCTGCATGCTGAATTGCTGATCCGGCTGCTTGGCCTCATCGAAGGTGGCGGGTCCGTAGAGGATGGCCTCGCGATTGTCGGACAGATGCTGGCCGAAGCGGGCGCCCCGCGAAATGCATGGGACTTCTCTGATGGGTCCGGCATGTCGATCTACAACCGCGTCACGCCGCGCATGGTCGCCAACTTTCTGCGCTGGACGTCACGACAGCCCTGGGGCTTAGCCTATCGCGAGACTTTTCCGATCGGCGGTATGGATGGAACGTTGAGGCGGCGCTTCACCGGGACGCCGCTGCAGGGCCGCGTCTTTGCCAAGACGGGCACGTTGAACGGCGTTACCGCACTGTCAGGCTTTCTCCTGACGGCGAGCGGAAAGACGCTGATCTTCTCCGCTTACGCGAATGACCGGCCCAGCGATGCGCCCTCAGCCATTGCGGCGCTGGATGGCGCGCTCGTGGACATCGCCGCCGCGAACTGAGGCACGCGCGCAACGGTTGAAGAAAGTCTTTGGAAAAAGCCTCGCCGCGTTTGCCGGACGACGGTCGCATTTTATGTCCTAACCTCATGCGCCCTATCTCCAATGCCTCGCCAGACGATGGCGATCTGATGAACTATGGCCAGACGCGTGCGCTTGCGACGCGAGGCGCTCCGGCAGCCACGTTCTTCGAATGGATGGAAACATACCCGATGAACGGCCACGCTGAACTTGGCCGGCCGGGCGTGGTCTGCCCTTTCACGCGCAAGGCGCGGACAATCGACTCCATGCGGTTTACCGTGTCCGACGCCGGCGCGGCGGACGAGGCGGCCGTCTTTGCCATGATCCGGAAATCCTTCGCCCAGCTTGACCGTATCCCTGTCGAGAAGGGATCGGAGATGTTTCGGTCGGTAATCCTCGTCTTCCCGAACTGTGCAGACGAGGAAGGCCTGGCCATGCTGACCCGGGTGATCCGGCGGCATCGCTATTATGCGATCATGAAGTCGCGGATGCTCGGTTTCATGCACGCAAAGACCGACTCCGAAGGGCTATGGAACCCGGATTTTCGGCCGCTCCGCGCGCCGATGCCCACACTGGTGGTCCGCCATGTGGTTGAACAAGATGCGCCTTTTGTGGCGGGACAACATCTGCAGTGGGTTCCCTACCTGATCAGGTTCGGCATTCCAGGCATGCGGAACCTGATCGATTACCGGCGCAAGGGCCGGCCGGCGGCAACTGCACGCGGTTGAAGCGGCTTTAACCGTCATCGGTTACAATGGCGCCCATGGGTCGGAACCTCGCCATATCGCTTATGGCCGCGCTCGGGATGAGTGCCTGCGCCAGTGCGCCCCAACCGTCGAATGCGGAGATCGCGGACGCGTGCCTGCTGTTGAAGGAAAACAGGCAGTGGCATGAGGTCATGCGCCAGACGGCGCGGAAATGGGGCGCCCCGATGGGATTCCAGCTCGCGGTGATCAAGCAGGAAAGCAGCTTCGATAGCCGCGCCCTCGCCCCGCATGGTGATCGGGAATGGTTTGGCCTTGTCGAAGGCAAGCGGGTTTCGTCAGCCGCCGGATACAGCCAGGCGCTGGACGGCACGTGGGAGATGTACAAGCGCGAAACCGGCAAGGGTCTGGCGAACCGCAACGACTTCCGTGATTCATCCGACTTCATCGGCTGGTACTACAACACCACCGGCAAGCGGACCGGCCTTGGCCAGTACGACTACCAGGCGCACTACCTCGCCTACCACGAAGGCGCGACGGGGTATCTCAAGGGCACGTGGAAGAGCAAGGGCTGGCTGATCAACACGGCCGGCCGCGTTGCGCAGCAGGCCGCGCGCTATGAAAGCCAGATCAGCCGCTGCGATGCGCTGAAGCCGCAGAAACTCCTCGGACTGTTCTGACTCGCTTTTGGCGAGCGCGGCAGATACGCACCATCCGGCCCCTATCCCCTGTGGATCACCCGCTGCGCGAAGCGCTTTGAGGCCGCAGGGGGCGCGGATTACAAGGCTTTCTTAATCGGCGGAATTGCTCCCTCTTGCGGCCTCGGGCTAGCTCCGGGCTCATTATCCAGCGTTGATTCGGGCGTTCAGGACCTTTCATGGCCAAGAACAATCAGGCGAAGCTTTTTGACAGCGGCAAGTCCGACTCGTCCGGCTATTCGGCCAAGGATATCGAAGTCCTTGAAGGTCTGGAGCCAGTCCGCAAGCGGCCGGGCATGTATATAGGCGGCACGGACGAGCGCGCCTATCACCATCTCTTTGCCGAAGTGCTGGACAATTGCGTCGACGAGGCCGTAGCCGGCCACGCCAGCCGCATCGACGTCACACTCGAAGCCAACGGCATGCTCTCCGTGCGCGATGATGGCCGCGGCATCCCGATCGATGCGCACCCGAAGTTCAAGACCAAGTCCGCGCTCGAAGTCATCATGACGATGCTCCACTCCGGCGGGAAATTCTCCAACAAGGCCTATCAGACCGCAGGTGGCCTGCATGGCGTTGGCATCTCGGTTGTGAACGCCCTGTCGGATGAGATGGTCGTCGAAGTAGCGCGCGACCGGAAATTGTATCGCCAGACTTATTCCCGAGGGAAGCCAACCTCTAAGCTGGCGGCTGTAGGCGCGGCGCCGAACCGTCGGGGCACACAGATCAGTTTCCATCCCGACCCAGAAATCTTCGGCGAGAAGCTGCACTTCCGTCCCTCACGTCTGTTCGCCATGGCGCGCTCGAAGGCGTACCTCTCGCGGGCCGCCGAGATCCGCTGGAGCTGCGATCCAAAACTGCTGAAGGACGACGACAAGACGCCGGCAGAAGCCGTCCTGTCCTATCCCAATGGCCTTGCGGACATGCTCAAGGAGCTGACCACAGAAACCAAGACCGTCCTGCCGGAGCCATTCACCGGACGTGTCGAAGTCAATGGCGGCGGCGCGGTGGAATGGGCCGTTATCTGGAGCGTCAACGGGTTTGGGGAAGCCGATGGCTTCTCTCGCACGTACTGCAACACCATCCCGACGCCCGAAGGCGGCACGCACGAGGCGGGCATGCGCTCGGCGCTCACCAAGGGGTTGCGAGCTTATGGCGACATGGTCGGTAACAAGAAGACCGGTCTCATTACCGCTGACGATGTGCTTGGCACGGCCGGCGCACTGCTCTCTGTTTTCATCCGCAACCCGGAGTTTGTCGGCCAGACGAAAGAGAAGTTGTCCACGCAGGACGCCTTCCGCATCACCGAAAATGCGATGCGCGACCGGTTCGACCATTGGCTCACTGCCTCAACGGCCAACGCCAACCGCTTGCTCGAATGGGCGATCGGGCAGGCCGAAGACCGGATGCGCAAGCGCAAGGACAAGGAAGTCGCGCGCCAGTCCGCTACGCGGAAGCTGCGCCTGCCTGGCAAGCTGGCGGATTGCTCGAACGGCTCCGCCATCGGCACCGAGCTCTTCATCGTCGAGGGTGACTCGGCCGGCGGCTCGGCCAAGCAAGCGCGCAACCGCGAGACGCAGGCGGTGCTGCCGCTGCGCGGCAAGATCCTCAACGTCGCCAGCGCAGGCGATGAGAAACTGTCGGGCAACAAGGAACTGAGCGATCTGGCGACCGCGTTGGGCACCGGCCTTGCGCATCGCTTCCGGGTTGAGGATCTGCGCTACGAACGCATCGTCATCATGACCGACGCCGACGTTGACGGGGCGCACATCGCGGCGCTGCTGATCACCTTCTTCTATCGTCAGACGCCGGGCCTGATCGACGCCGGCCGGCTCTATCTCGCCCTGCCCCCGCTCTATCGGATCACGCATGGCGGCAAGTCCATCTATGCCCGCGACGACGCCCACAAAGACGAGCTGCTGAAAACCGAGTTCAAGGGCAAGAACCCGGACATCGGTCGCTTCAAGGGTCTCGGCGAAATGATGCCGGCGCAGCTGAAGGAAACGACTATGAATCCGGCGACGCGCACCATGGCTCGCGTGCAGCTGCCGAAGTCGCCCAAGGCGATCGAGGAACTGGTCGAAACTCTCATGGGCAAGAAGCCTGAGCTACGTTTCAAATACATTCAGGATAACGCCAAGTTCGTCGCCGAACTGGACGTCTAGGCGCAATTGAACGCCAGAGCGCCGTCAGCGTTGTTTGCGCATGGCGTCGAGCATTGTCCGCATCGGAACAGCTGGCTGGTCGATACCGTCGGCAAACCGCGAGCGGTTTTCCGGCGCCGGGTCACAGCTTGAGCGCTATGCGCGGGTAATGAACGCGGTCGAGATCAACTCGTCTTTCTATCGGCCGCACAAGCAAAAAACATACGAGAAATGGGCGCGCGCCACGCCAGACAATTTCCGGTTCGCTGTGAAGACGCCCCGGCAGGTAACCCAGTTCCAGCACATGCGCGATCCCGAGGCCGTGCTCAGCCGGTTTGGGGATGAAGTGTCTGGCTTAGGGCGAAAGCTTGGTGTTCTGATCGTTCAACTGCCGCCCGGTCTGAAGTTCGAAGAATCCGTGGCGGACGAATTCTTCGCCGTGCTCAGGGGAAAGCTGCCTGCTGCCATAGCTTGCGAGCCGCGGCATCGGAGCTGGTTCACGCCAGACGTCGATCAGTGGCTGAAGACAAAGCGCATCGCCCGTGTCGCCGCCGATCCGACGCCTATTTTAGGCGCAGGCGAACCGGGAGGCTGGCGCGGGTTGACCTATATCCGCCTACACGGCTCGCCCCGGATCTATTGGTCGGCCTACACCGCGCCTTATCTTGAGACCGTCGCCAACCAGTTTAACGCCCAGACGTCGTCCTGGTGCATCCTCGACAATACCGCTCAAGGGCACGCTCTCGGGGATGCCTTAACGCTGATGGCGCGTGCAAATGGCTAGGGCGGGGCCGCGGCAGGAGCGCTGAACTGCGTGCTTCATGCTCATCTAAGCGTCGTGGAATTGCGGTAGACCAACCGTGACAGGCTGCGGGATTGACTAAGGCGTGGGGGGGCCTATTGCTCCCAAAGTTCCCGTAAAGCCCCGTGTTTCCCGCTCGCGGCCCGGCCGACCGAGCAAGTAAAGACAATCTGATGACGTTTGACGAGCTGAGCCTCGACCCCCGTATTCTGGCCGCCGTGAAGGGCGCGGGATACACGACGCCCACTCCGATCCAGGAACAGGGTATACCCGCCGTTCTGGGCGGACGGGACGTAACGGGCATCGCCCAGACCGGCACGGGCAAAACCGCCGCTTTCGTTCTGCCGATGATCCACAAGCTAGGCCAGGGCCGCGCCAAGGCGCGCATGCCGCGCTCGCTGATCCTCGAGCCGACCCGCGAGCTCGCCGCCCAGGTGGCCGAACAGTTCGAGAAGTACGGATCGGGCTACAAGCTGAACATGGCGCTGCTGATCGGCGGCGTGTCCTTCGGTGACCAGGAAAAGAAACTCAACGCCGGCGCCGACGTCCTGATCGCGACGCCCGGCCGCCTGATGGACCATTTCGGGCGCGGCGGCCTCTTGATGACCGGCGTGCAGATGCTGGTGATCGACGAAGCCGACCGCATGCTCGACATGGGCTTCATCCCCGATATCGAGAAGATATGCAGCCTTCTGCCCAAGACACGCCAGACCCTGCTGTTCTCCGCCACCATGCCGCCCGAGATCACCAGGCTCGCCAAGCAGTTCCAGAAAGAGCCGGTTCGGATCGAAGTTTCCAAACCCGCCACCGCCGCAACCACGATCACGCAATACGTGACGCACTGTCCGTCCAACGAGGACACGGTAAAGCGCGCGGTGCTGCGCACGATCATCAAGGCGAAGCTGACGGATCAGGGCATCGTGTTCTGCAACCGCAAAACGGAAGTCGACATTGTCGCCAAGTCGCTGGCCAGCCACGGCTTCGACGCAGCGCCGATCCATGGCGACCTGCCGCAGTCTGTCCGCACCGCGACGCTCGACCGGTTCCGCAACAAGGAGTTGAAGCTGCTGGTCGCCTCCGACGTGGCGGCCCGCGGTCTCGATATTCCCGAAGTCAGCCAGGTGTTCAACTACGCCCCGCCGCCGAATTCTGACGATTATGTGCACCGTATCGGCCGCACGGGCCGGGCCGGTCGCCTGGGCGAGAGCTTCACCATCGTCTCGCCGGGCGATGCGCGCCTGTGGGACGCGGTCCTTAAGCGTATTGGCCGCGACGTCGAACCTTATATGCCCGAAGGTCTGGATGCAGCCGTGGGGGAAGCCCGCAGCCGCGGGCCTGCGACCGGGCGCGACCGTTTCGACAAGGGCCGCAGTCGCGGGCGTGGGCGTGGCGGGGAGCGCCGGGACGAACGTCCGGCCTCGCGCGCGGAAAGCCCCGCCGAGCCAGCCGCCATCATTGCCGCCCCTGAATTTATCTCTCCCATGATCGACGACATCGAAACAGACAGCTCCGCGTACATGGAAGCCGAAGCCACGCACCCCGAAGCCAGCGAAGAGAAGCCCCGTCGCGAAGGCCGGGAACGCAGTCGCGGCGGCCGCAGCCGCAATCGTGGCCGTGATGACGCGCGCGAAACCAAGGATCAGGATCGCGTCAGCCGAGACCGGGGCGGCCAAGAACGAGGCGGAAGGAATCGCCGTGGTGAACTGACACCGGGCGATCCGCAGGGCGGCGACGAAAAATTCAAGGGAATGGGCGACCACGTCCCCGCGTTTCTCCTGCGAACACTCGGAAAGCGCGAAGACGCCTAAGAATTCGCGGCGATTTCGTAAGCAACTTCCTAAGGGAAGCCTCCGATTTTAGCCAATCCGTAACCGCTTCTCTTCACTGTTTCAGCAAGACACTGCGCGGTCTACGCAGCCGTGTCTTGAGGGGCGTGGAATGCTGAATACCCAATTGCTGGGGCCGGAAGGCCAGGCGCTCGGCCATCGTACGGTCGACGAGATGGGCCGGCAGCTGCTGCCTGTCAGCCCCCAAAACTACGAAGTCTGGCTCACCTATTTCACCCACGCTTCCCCTGACCTGCGCGCCGCGCTGGACAAGCTGATGGCGGCGGGCAAGCCGATCACCAACGACGACATGGAGGCGATGTACGAGCGCTTCTTCTCCACCACCCATCTGTCGACGCAGGTAATGGAGACAGGCTCCCGGATCGCGCATGAGATCGCCGATGCGCTCGACGCGCTGAAGAAGGCCGGCGCGACAACGGAACGTTATGGCGCGACCCTGAATGTCGCGGCCGACAGCTTGCAGAACTCCGCCATCGACGGAGATGCGCTGAAGCGCCTGATCAATGTGCTCGCCTCGGCCACGACCGAAATGTCGAAGCAGAATTCCAACCTCTCGTACAAACTCGCTCAGTCCTCACAGGAAATGGAAAAACTGCGCACTTCGCTGCGCCAGGCGCGCGCCGAAGCGCTTACCGACGCTCTCACCGGCATCGCCAACCGCAAGCTGTTCGACGAGACGCTGCGCCTGCGCAAGGAAGAGGCTGATGGCGAGAAGGCCGACCTTTGCCTGCTGCTGTGCGACATCGATCACTTCAAGTCGTTCAACGACACATGGGGCCACCAGACAGGCGACCAGGTCATCCGGTTCGTCGCCTCAGCGCTCACCAAGTTCGCGCTGCCCGACCACCTTGTGGCGCGCTATGGCGGGGAAGAGTTCGCCGTGATCATGCCGCGCACCACGCTCAAGGACGCTGGCCGTATCGCAGACCAGATTCGCGGCGCAATAGAAGCCAAGCGGTTGGTGCGTCGGTCCACCAACGAGACGATCGGCGCTGTCACGGTGTCGTTCGGCGCTGCGATCTATGCGGCTAGCGAAAGCGTGGGCCAGTTCATCACGCGCGCGGACGAGTGCCTCTACATGTCCAAGCGCAACGGACGCAACCGCGTCACGCTCGAAACGCAGATGCCGCCGATCGCCAGCAGCGCGGCGTAATCTAAGGCGCCGCCGCCATCAGGAAGCCGTCATAGCCCTTCATGCCGACGGTCTCAACGGCGGTCGCTGAAACGCGCAGCTCATCGGTGAACATCTCGAACAGGCGACGCACGCCATGCACCTGGGCATTGCCGTTTAGAGCGGCCGCGCAACCTTCGCGCACGACATTGTCCACGATGATCGCCGCCCTCTTGCCCGACAGGCGTAGCGCATGCGCGAAATAGTCCGCATTGCGTTCCCTGTCAGCGCTGACAAAGGCGAGATCAAACGGGTCCTGCAGGTCGGAAACGACGCGATTTCCGGCCCGGCCTTGACTTTTACCCACGCGAGAGGTTTCGCCCGCGCGACGTCCGCGCGCGCCACAACAGCGTTGCGCGGATCGATCTCCAGCGACACAAGTTCACCGTCGGCGGGGAGCGCCCGCGCCATCCAGATGACGGAATAGCCGCCCAGCGAGCCGACTTCGAGAATGCGCTTTGCGCCAATGGAAGAGCCATGAGGTGCAGCATCTTGCCCTGCGCCGCCGAGACCGCGATGGGCGGAAGGCCAGCCGCCGCGCTGTCGCGGATGGCGGCCGAGAGCGCCTCGTCCTCGACAACTAGCCTGTCTTCGAGATAGGCATCGGCGTCGCGCCAAATCCCGTCGCTCATTTCTTTGCTCTGGGTTTAGGCGTGCCTTTTGCCTTGCCTCCTTTCCTGGGGGGCGGCTTCGCAATCTTCCTCTTCGGCTTTTCTTTCGCCGCTTGCGCGGCGATGGCGAAGGAGCGGCGCGTGAGCGCGACCGCTTCGTCGGGATCGTCGGCCGCAGTGTCAGGCAGGCTCCAGTAGGCGATATCGCGCACCGCGCCATCCTTCTTCACGGAGTAGGACCAGGGCTTGCTGCCCTGCTCTTTCAGCTCCGCGCCGAGAGTCGTGTCCGCTTTCAAAAAGAAGGTGTCGTCATCGAGAATAGCAAACCCAACGCCGCTGCGCGAAAGCATAGCGCCGCCGAACATGCGCTTGACCTCAACCTTGCCGAAACCGGCAATCAGCTCGAGCACATAATCCGGAAATCCAGGAGACAGCGGCATGGCCGCTTTGTCGCGCACAACCGGATAGAAGGCCAGAGGCGGGAGCCTACTCTGCGGCCTGCGCTGGAACGATGGTCACGCTCTCGCCGCAGCCGCACGCGTCGGTCTGGTTCGGGTTCGAAAAGGTGAACTTCGAATGCATCGGCGAAATCTCGTAGTCGATGACCGAGCCGAGCAGGAACAGAACGGCCTTAGCGTCGATGATGATCGAAACCCCATTGTCGTCCACGCGCTCGTCCATCGGATCAGCCGCGCCAGCGTAGCTCATCGTGTATTCCATCCCCGCGCAGCCGGCGTTCTTTACGCCGACACGCAGGAAGCCCACGCCTTTTTCGGCCATGAGTTCCCGTACCTGCGTCGCTGCGGCGTCGGTAAGGGTCACAACCTTGGGGCGGGGGCGTCTGGCCATATGGCTAAAATGGATACCCTTGGAACAGCTTACAACATGTTGAGGGCGAGACGGGCCTCGTCGCTCATCCGCGAGGGGTCCCATGGCGGATCGAATACAATGGTCGCCTTGGCGGAGCGGACGCCTTCGACCTTGCGGGCGGCATCCTCCACCCATCCCGGCATTTCGCCCGCCACAGGGCAAGCGGGGGCCGTCAGCGTCATCTCGATATCGACATGCCGGTCATCGTTGATGTCGACCTTGTAGATCAGGCCCAGTTCGTAGATGTCGACCGGGATTTCCGGGTCGTACACCTTCTTGAGTTCCTGGATCAGGCTGTCGGTAATCGTGTCCAGCTCGTCCTGCGGGATGGCGGACGACTTCGCATCCGCCTCGGCAGGAGCGTCGGTTTCCGGCATCTGATGCTTGAGGTCGTCAGCCATTACGCACCCTATGACAGCATCTTCCGGGCCTTGGAAAGCGCCTCCACGAACACGTCGACCTCTTCGAGCGTATTATAAAGGGCAAAGCTCGCCCGGGCTGTAGCACTAACCCCTAAATGGGACATCAAAGGCTGGGCGCAATGATGGCCGGCGCGAATCGCGACCCCCTGGCGGTCAAGGATCTGGGCCAGATCGTGGGGATGCGCGCCCTGCAGGGAAAATGACAGGACCGGACCCTTGCCCTTGGCTGTCCCGTGGATGGTCAGGCCGTTCACGCCGCGCAGCGCCTCGGTGGCCTGTGCCAGAAGCTCTTGCTTGTGCAAATGGATCGCATCGCGATCCTGCGCCTCGAGCCAGTTGATGGCGGCGCCCAGGCCAATAGCTTCCACGATCGGGGGCGTTCCCGCCTCGAAACGATGGGGCGGCGCGTTATAGGTGATCCGGTCGCGCGTGACGGTTTCGATCATCTCGCCCCCGCCCTCGAAGGGCGGAAGGGCCTCCAGCTTGGCGCGCTTGCCATAGAGCACGCCGATGCCGGTTGGACCGTAGAGCTTATGGCCCGTGAACGCGTAATAGTCGGCATCCAGGGCGCGAATATCCACTTTAAGGTTCACGATGGCCTGGCAGCCGTCGAGCAGCACATCCGCCCCGGCCGAATGCGCCATGTATATGGCGCTCTTCACATCAGGCACCGTGCCCAGCACGTTCGACATATGCGTAAGCGCCAGCAGCTTAGTCTTCTTCGACAGCTGTTGTTCGAGGCTGCGCAGGTCGAGCGATCCGTCAGGCAATACCTCGACCCATTTCAGCACCGCGCCCTTGCGCTCGCGCAGGAAATGCCACGGCACGATGTTGGAATGGTGTTCCATCACCGAAAGTAAAATCTCGTCGCCCGGCTGGATGCTGGCGCCAATTCCCGCCGCGACGATGTTGATTGCCTCGGTGCCGCCCTTCGTGAAAACGATCTCTTCGCTCGATGCCGCATTCAGCAGCCGCCGCGCAGCCTCACGGGCGCTTTCATAAGCCTGTGTCGTTTCATTCGCCAGCGTATGCAGGCCACGGTGAACGTTGGCGTAGCTGTCGCGCATGACCTCGGCCATGGCGTCGATCACGGCGTCCGGCTTCTGCGCCGAAGCTGCGTTGTCGAAATAGACCAGAGGCTTGTCATGCACCTGCCGTCCGAGAATGGGAAACTGGTCGCGGATCGCCTTGACATCGAAACTCATGACGCCGTCCCCAGCCAAGCGTCAATGTGCGTCTCGACGTCCGTGCGCACCGACTCGTCGAGCCATCCTGGCAGAGCTTCGATCAGGAACGCACGCGTGATCATCGCCCGCGCCTCGATCTCGGGCAAACCGCGCTGACGCAGGTAGAAGATCGCAGCCTCATCGAGCTGGCCAGCCGTGTTGCCGTGCGCGCACTGGACATCATCGGCATAGATTTCGAGTTCAGGTTTGGCGAAAACCTCGGCGCCGTCTTCCAGCAAGAGAGCGTTGTGCTCCATCTTCGCATCAGTCTTCTGCGCCGCGCGCTCGACCTTGAAGCGACCCTGGAACACGCCTCGCCCGCCCTTCCGCGCTACGCCGCGCACAAGCTGGCGCACTTCGGCATGTTCTGCGTTGAGGGTGACCTGACTGGTGAGATCGGCGTGGCGGCCCTTGGCCACTAGATAGACGCCGTTGAGTTCAATCTTCGCGCCTTCGCCCGCGACATCGATCTCGGTCTCGATACGCGCATAGCGCGCGCCATCGGCGATGATGAACTGGCGGAAAATTGCGCCCTGTCCCAACCGCACCTTGCGGTGGGCGAGCGCAACGTCGCCATCCTGCTGGATCGTGACAAGCGACATGCTCGCGCCATCGCGCACATCGATCTCCAGCGCGCGTGTGTCGACGCCATCGTCGCCCACACGCTCGATCTCGGTGCGGGTCTCGCCTGCATTGACGACAATACCCGCCATGCGTCGCGCGCCGATCGCTATGCGCGCCAGCACGTGGCGGTCGCCTGGGATCATCGGCACGTCGCGGTCCGCGAGCGCCGCGCTCAGATCGCTCCAGCGCCAGCCCTCGACGCGCCGGTTCGGCAATGCGCCCGCCGCGATCACGGCGCACCCATCACGGTGTCGTAGCCGGATTTCTCCAGTTCGTGCGCCAGCTCCGGCCCGCCGGATTTCACGATGCGGCCGGCAGAGAGAATATGGACACGATCAGGTTTGATGTAATCGAGCAGGCGCTGGTAGTGCGTGATCACCAGCATTGATCGGCCCTCGCCACGCAGCGCGTTGACGCCGTCTGCGACAACTTTCAGCGCGTCGATGTCGAGACCGGAATCGGTCTCGTCGAGGATCATGAAACGCGGTTGAAGCATCAGCATCTGATAGATTTCCAACCGCTTCTTCTCGCCACCCGAAAAGCCGACATTTAGCGGCCGCTTCAGCATGTCAGGGTCAATGCGCAGCTGCTGCGCCGCAATCCGCGACAGCTTCAGAAAATCGGGAGCCGAAACTTCTGGCTCGCCGCGCTGCTTGCGCTGCGCGTTCATTGCGGCTCGCACGAAGGTCATCACTGGCACGCCGGCAATCTCGAGCGGATACTGGAACGACAGGAACAATCCCTTCGCCGCCCGCACCTCCGGCGCAAGCGCCAGCAGGTCCTCGCCCTCGTACAAGACAGAACCTTCGGTGACCTGGTAACCATCCCGGCCGGTCAGCACATAGGACAGCGTCGACTTGCCCGAACCATTCGGGCCCATGATGGCGTGCACCTCGCCCGCTGGGACGCTGAGCGAAAGCCCTTTGAGAATTTCGCGCTGCGGGCCGTCCTCGGGAACGACGCGCGCGTGGAGATTATACAGTTCGAGCATCAAAAGCCTGCAAACGCGGAATTTTCTGTGATCCCGGATCCTCTAGATAGGCCCTCGTCGACCTCTGCGCGAGGCCGGGCCGGCTGGTTCGCAGGGTGTTTCATGCCGCAGGGCCGAAAAGTCCAGTGCCGGCGGCTAATGCGACCTATTTGAAGACATCAGCTGCAGCCGGTTCGGAGCAGAACTGGGTTTTTGCCGCCTCAGCCGTCAGCCCGGTGGCGGCAAGACCGCCATCATCGGTGATCTCGCAAACAACGCCGGTGATCTTGTCCGGCTCGCCCTGCGCCGTGACGTCGGCCGTCAGGATCGGTTTTAGCTCCTCACCCTCAAGCTTGTAGAACGAGACGCCCCATTCATTGGCGCTGGAGCGGGCCTGCGCGGCGATATAGCCGCTGTCGGTCTTGACCAGGGAAACAGCGCTGGGCTCGCCCACGCGCACGAACTTGCCGCCATCGACCTGCCGCCATAGCGCCCATGTCGTGTTTACGTTGCCGGTCTCGAGCGGGAGCTGGATATCGACCTTGCCGTCCTTGTCGAAGTCCTCAAGCATCGGGCCGTTGAAGGTGTTGCCCATGCGCTCTTCGAAGCTCTGCGTGGTGGCGTCGCCTGGCGCCACGACCTGAACGGTGATCTTGGTCGAATCGTCCTCGGCGGGCGCGTAGCGTGCTTCGATCGCCATGCCGGATTGGTCGGGGAACATCAGCCGGCAGTCCGGGTGCTTCCAGCCTTCGGCGCCTGCATCGGTCGCTTCGATGGTCGCGCAATCCGGCAGCGGCATGCGCTTAGCGGCGGGCGCCGCGGCGCCCTCGCCTTCGGGCGCAGGCGCGGGCGAACAGGCGGAAGCGGCAAGCGCGATGGCGCAGACTGCAAGACGGAGTTTCATGACCGTGCCCCTCGTGTTGACCACGGAATAGATCAGTTGCGGGCTGGCGCCAGCTTACGCTGTTGTAATCAGCGCGGTTTACCCAACGCTGCCTTCAAGACTGACTTCGAGAAGCTTCTGCGCTTCAACTGCGAACTCCATCGGGAGTTTCTGCAGCACGTCGCGCACGAAGCCGTTCACGAGCAGCGCCACGGCTTCTTCCTCACCCAGCCCGCGCTGGCGCGCGTAGAACAGCTGGTCGTCGGAGAGCTTTGTCGTAGTCGCCTCGTGTTCGAGCTGCGCGTCTGCGCGTCGGTTCTCGACGTAAGGCATGGTGTGAGCGCCGCAGTCGCCGCCGATCAGAAGCGAGTCACATTGTGTGAAGTTGCGCGCCTTCGCCGCCTTGCCGTGGACCGACACGAGGCCGCGATAGGTGTTGTTGGATTTGCCGGCCGAGATGCCCTTCGAGATGATCCGCGAGCGCGTGTTCTTGCCAAGATGGATCATCTTGGTGCCGGTATCCGCCTGTTGGCGGCCGTTGGTCACGGCGATTGAATAGAACTCGCCTGACGAGTCATCGCCACGCAGGATGCAGCTTGGGTATTTCCAGGTAATCGCAGAGCCCGTCTCGACCTGCGTCCACGAAATGCGCGAGCGGGCACCACGGCAATCGCCGCGCTTTGTGACGAAATTATAGATGCCGCCCTTGCCCTCGGCATCGCCCGGCCACCAGTTTTGGACGGTGGAGTATTTGATCTCCGCATCATCCAGCGCGACCAGCTCGACAACGGCTGCGTGCAGCTGGTTCTCGTCGCGCATCGGCGCCGTGCAGCCTTCGAGATAGGAGACGTAGGCGCCTTCGTCGGCAATGATCAGCGTGCGTTCGAACTGGCCTGTGCCTTTCGCATTCATGCGGAAATAGGTCGACAGCTCCATCGGGCAGCGAACGCCCTTGGGAATATAGACGAAGGTGCCATCGGAGAAGACAGCCGAGTTCAGCGTGGCGAAGAAGTTGTCGGTCACCGGCACAACGCTGCCGAGATACTGCCTCAACAGATCGGGGTATTCGCGAACGGCTTCCGAGATCGACATGAAGATGACGCCGGATTTAGCAAGCTCTGCGCGGAAAGTCGTTGCGACGCTGACCGAGTCAAACACGGCATCGACCGCAACCCGCGGCGTCTCGCGCGCCGCGGCCGCCGTTTCCATAGCTCCTTCGACACCAAGCAGCACCTCCTGCTCTTTCAGCGGGATGCCAAGCTTGGCGTAGGTTTCGAGAATCTCCTTCGGGACGTCGTCAATCGTCTTGTACTTCGCGGCACCTTTGGGCTCGGCGTAATAGTGCGCGTCCTGGTAGTCGATCTTAGGATAGTTGATCATCGCCCAGGTCGGCTCGATCATTTCCTTCCAACGCTGGAAGGCTTCGAGCCGCCATTGCAGCATCCACTCCGGCTCCTCCTTCTTCGCCGAGATGTAGCGGACGGTTTCCTCACTCAGGCCTTTGGGCGCGAGCTCCATCTCGATGTCGGTGACGAAGCCTTCGGAATACTTGTCGGATTCAAGCGCACGGGCGGCATCCACCGTTCCGCGGTCGATCCCGTCCTTCACCAGAATATTCTTGCCCTCAGACATGCGTGTCCAGCTTCACCAATTGCGGCCGCGCCCGCGCAGCCAACCTAATCCAGGCCTCCGCCAGCGCATCGAAATCCTGCCAGACGGTCGCCCAGCCGAAGCTCGCCCGGATGGCGGAACGAGCGGCGGCATCGCTGAGGCCCATCGCGGTCAAGACGCGGCTGGGCTTCACTTTGCCCGACGAGCAGGCCGATCCGGCGCTGACCGCGAAACCGGCCAGATCCAGAGCCATTATCTGGGTCTCCGAAGGCAGGCCTTCAACACCGAAGCAGGAAACACCCGCCACGCGTGCGGCTGTCGATCCATGCACCTGCAAGCTGGGCGCAGCGGCGCGGAGTTTTTCTTCCATCCGGTCGCGATGCTCGGCTAGCGATTGGTAAACCTCGATGCCTCGCGTGGCGGCTGTCACCGCCGCGGCAAAGCCCGCAATGCCGGCGACATTCTCGGTGCCTGCGCGACGTCCGAACTCCTGCCCGCCGCCGGTCTGCACCGCAGCGAACGGCGCGCCGGGCTTCACATAGAATGCGCCCATCCCCTGCGGCCCGCCGATCTTGTGCGCCGACAGCGAGAGGTAATCGACTTCAAGATTTATGATCGAAACCTGAATCTTGCCAAGCGCCTGGATCGCATCGCAATGGATCAGGCCGCCCGCTTTGTGAACGATCTCCGCAACTGCTGCGACCGGCTGGATCACGCCGGTTTCGTTGTTGACCAGCATAAGCGAGACGACGGGCCGGACACCGTCCGCCGCCAGTGTTTCCACAACGGCCTCCAGCCAAGTCAGATTCACGACGCCGCTCGCATCGACCTGCCACGCCTGTGGCGCGTCACACAGGGCGGATACAGCGTCGTGCTCGATCGCCGACGCAACTATGCGCCCGTTCTCGAGCGTGCGCATCACGCCGCGCAGTGGCGCCTGCACCGCTTCGGTTCCGCCGCTGGTGAAGGCAATGTCATCCCGACACGCTCCAATAGCGGCCCCAACCGTTTCCCTCGCGCCTTCGACCAGCGCCCGGGCCTTGCGGCCTTCGGCATGCATCGATGATGGATTTCCTGTGAGACCTAGCGCCGCCGTCATCGCCGCTTTTGCCTCGGGACGAAGGGGAGAGGTCGCGTTGTAATCTGCGTAGATGCGGGTGCCTGGGCTCATGCCCCGGCTCTTACGCCAGTTTCTAGTCAGCCGACAGGCCGCCATCCATGTGCGGGCCGGATCGGCCAGAAACCTGACCATTTACCTTGCCTGCCATAACGTCAGCGAGCGTAACGCCTTCAAGGAAGTCACGAATTTGGGCGTCCAGCGCCGTCCAGAGCCCGGTCGAAAGGTGCCCGCCGCTCAGCCAGTCCCGGCCCTGTTCGGCATTTGCGGGCTCCTCGACCGCCCGGAAAACCTCCCCGACCGTGATATCCGCCGCCGGGCGCTGAAGCCGGTAGCCGCCGCCCGGGCCCCGAGACGAGACCACAAGTCCCGCCCGGCGCAGCATCGAAAAGAGCTGTTCCAGGTAGGACAGCGAAATCTGCTGCCTTTCCGCCACCTCGGCCAGCGCAACCGGCCGGGCGCTGGAATTCCCAGCCACGTCCAAAAGCGCAATCACCGCATAACGGCCCTTGGAACCCACTCGCATGCACAATCCTTCGATCGGCGGGGAATATTTCCCCGGCTTTCGTGGGGTTTACGGTGAGCGGATTAGGCCGGATCACACGAAATGCTTGAAATCCGAGTCCGAAATGGTGTTTGACGGGCGGCTTGGGCGTTCTGCCCATGAAACGCCCGTTACAGGGCCCGATCACGCGAGCACCCCATGGCCGAATTGATCATCTCCGGACCCGCTGGCCGGATCGAGGCGCGCTACGTTCCCGCCCCCGGCGAGAACCCACCGATCGCTCTGATCCTCCACCCCCACCCCAAGGCGGGCGGCACGATGCAGGACCCGGTCACGATCACCTTGTTCGAGATGTTCGTGGCCCACGGGTTCTCGACCATGCGCTTCAACTTTCGCGGCGTCGGCCGCTCGCAGGGCACGTTCGATGCGGGCGTGGCCGAACTCTCCGACGCCGCCTATGTGCTCGACCATCTTGAGTCGCTTAATGAAGCGCCAAGCCAGTGCTGGGTTGCGGGCTCTTCCTTCGGCGCTTACATCTGCCTGCAGCTTCTGATGCGCCGCCCGGAGATCGATGGCTTCGTCGCGGTCGCGCCGCCGGCCAACCATTACGACCTCTCCTTCCTCGCGCCCTGCCCCGCCTCAGGCATCATCATCTCGGGCGACAAGGACGTCGTCGCGCCGCCGGCTGACATCGACCGCTCGCTCACCAAGGTACGCGTCCAGAAGGGCGAGATCATCGAGCGCGCCACGGTCGCCGGCGCCAACCATTTCTTCCAGGGCAAGCTGGACGACATGGAGAAGACCGCCGCCGCCTATCTCAAGCGCCGCATGAAGGCGTTCGACAAGGCGCAGAAGGAAGCCGCCGAAGCGAAAGCGATTAAGGACGCCGCCAAGCTTCCAGCGCCGCCCAAGCAGGGCTGACGCTTCACACCCGGCAAGGGACTCGCCATGGCGATCAGCGACGCAGAAATGGTGGACGCCGTCGGCATCGAACCCGAGACCGGCAATGCGATGCTGGTGATCACTGACGATCTCGACTGGTCCGACCCTGTCGCGCACATCAATGCGCTGCAGCAGAAAGTCATGGCCTATCTCGGCTTCATCCAGAGCGGACAGCTCGAACACTCCGTGCCCGAAGCCGCAGGCCGCAAGCCGAAGATCGGCGTGATCCAGCAGTTCGAGCCGCCGGAGAACGTGCTGCCCGTGCTGGCCAGCCTCGGCGAACAGATGGCGTCAATGAATGTCGATTTCGGCTTCGGCCCGTTGCCGGATGGTTACGAACAGCCAGCTTGACCGCCCCTCACCCAGCGGCCTATCACCAACGCATGTCGCACCGCGCCACCCACGTCGCGTATTATTACCGCACGCTTTCATAGCGGGCGGTGCGAACTTGCATGCCGCCCAATCCGGCGGCGATGTGAGATGGCCTCCGGTCAGCAAGACCTTTAGGAGCCTCTCGTGACCCTCGACGCAAGCAAAGCCAAATCGGCCTTCCTCCGGGAAATGATCGGCCGCGGGCACGTCTATCAGATCACAGACGAGAGCGGGCTCGATGAGTACGCGGCGAGCGGCGTCGCCACCGGATATATCGGCTTCGATTGCACGGCGAAGTCACTGCATGTCGGCTCGCTTGTGCAGATCATGAACCTGCGCCGTCTGCAGCAGGCGGGCGGCAAGCCGATCGTGTTGATGGGCGGAGGCACCACGAAGATCGGAGACCCGACGGACAAGGAGAAGTCTCGGCCGATCCTCACCACCGAAGAGATCGCGGCCAACATGGCGGGCATCAAGAAGAACTTCGAACCGTTCCTCAAATTTGGTTCGGGCCCCACCGACGCGATCATGATCGACAACGCCGAATGGCTCGACCAGATAAAGTGGATCGTATTCCTCCGCGACTATGGCAAGCACTTCACGATCAACAAGATGATCGCGCAGGAAACCGTGCGCCGGCGCCTCGACAATGAGGAGCCGTACACGTTCCTCGAATTCAACTACATGCTGCTGCAGTCCTACGACTTCCTGGAGCTGGCGAGGAAGTATGACTGCCGCATCCAGATGGGCGGATCGGACCAGTGGGGCAATATCGTGAATGGCATCGACCTCACGCGACGCATCATCGACAAGCAGGTCTTCGGCGTCACAACACCCCTGATCACCACGGCCTCCGGCGGCAAGATGGGCAAGACGGCGGAAGGCGCCGTTTGGCTTAATCCGGAGATGCGCTCGCCCTACGACTACTGGCAGTTCTGGCGCAACACGGAAGACGCGGACGTCGCGCACTTCATGAGGCTGTTCACTGACCTACCCGCCTCTGAAATCTCGGAACATGAGAAGGCGCAGGGCGCGACGATCAACGACGCGAAGAAGCGCCTGGCTGATGTGGCGACGGCAATGCTCCACGGCGAAGAAGAAGCGAAGAAGGCGGCGGGCGCGGCCGAGGCCGTCTTCAAGGGTGGCGGGTCGGCTGAGGGAATGCCGACTTTCGAGGTGGAACGGGCGCAGCTTGTGGTCGGGTATCCGGTTCTCGATGCGCTGGTCGCGGGTAAGCTGGTTGCGTCGAAGGGCGAAGCCAAGCGCGCGATCGGCGAGAACTCGGTCAGGCTGAACGGCGAAACCGTGACGGACGCCGCCGCCGCCATCACCGAAGCGGCGCTTGATGCGGAAGGGGCGGCAAGGTTGTCGGTCGGCAAGAAACGGCATGCGCGGCTGAAGGCTGTGTAGACATGCGGGGGTGCGTCCTCGCGGGTGGCTGCGAGGCGGGAGTAGATGGACAATCTGCACGCGCGAGCGCGGAGATAGATCATCTGGTCGAGCTTGGCGTGGCTGTCGGCCATGGCGGCGGCGATGACAGCGCAGTAATCGGGATCGTTGGCAATGGCTTCGATGGTTTCCTCGTGACCCAAGAGCGCGAAGTCTGAGCCGATCATGTCGATAAGGTCCGTCTTCAGCGCCATGGCTGGGCGGATGGTTCAGTATCCCGAGGATGATCTGCGACAGCGCGTACATGCGGACGCGTATCGCTTAAGGCCGGACGGGTGGGGATTGGTGAATCTGGCCGTCCTACAGGCGGAGCGGCGCCGGGCGTTGCGTTGCAGCGGTTCGGGACATGGCGGTCCCCCCAAATTCGAGCGACCGAATTGAGGGCTGGGGCGGTGTTCTCCTCCCCCGAGCAGGACGAAGGTTGCTCTCCGCAAAACAAAACGCCCGGCCGTTGCAGCCGGGCGTTTCGGATTTTGGTTTATTAAGAACGGAAAAGAGTTAGATCGACTCTTTCAGTTCTTTTGCGGCGCGGAAGGCCACTTTTTTCGAGGCCTTGATCTGCACCGGCTCGCCCGTGGCGGGGTTGCGGCCCATGCGGGCGGCGCGCTTGCGAACGACGAGAACGCCGAGACCGACGAGGCGGATACGATCGCCTTTCTTGAGGTGCTTGGTGACCAGCGTCACCAGGTCATTGAGGTAGGCTTCCGATTGCTTCTTCGGCATCTCGTGGGTTTCGGCGAGAGCCGCAGCGAGGTGCTTGAGGCTGACGGTGTTCTGTTTGGCTTTAGCTGCGGTGGCCATTGTCTTTCGACTCCCTTGGATAAACCGGCCTCCTGATTGCACGTATTTTCAGGGGTCCCAAGCCCGGGATGCTCGATTTACAAGGGAAATCCGCGCTTTTCACAGCAAAAAGCCCAGAAAAACGCGGTTTTTTGGTCAATCAGCCATTGCCGCAGTGCGGTAATCTGCGATTTCCGCAGGAATCAGGGCCATCTGAGTCGTGGGCCGCAGCGCCGGTTTGCGATGCGACCAGCGCGTCCAGTAGAGCGTTTCGACACGGTCGCGATAATGCTCGGTCAGCCACACCGCATAGAGACTATTGGCGGTTTCGACCGAGCGCTGGATCGCAGAGACGCGCGGGATCATCACATGATCAGCGTCAGCGAACATCTTCTCCGGGTCGGGATGGATTTCGAGACTGAAGGTGCGGCCATCATCGAGGCTGAGATACGAGCCCTTCGCTGCGCGGACGCCCATCAGGAAGGGGAAAGGGTTCGCCATGTCGACGGCGGCGACGGACTCGCCGCGCCGCAGGACCGATTTCAGATCCGCCATGCCGGCCATCAGCGAGGCCATGTATTCGCCCTGCCGGACCGTATCCTTGCGACGCGTGCGGTTGGTGAAATTCCATGCCTCCAGCAACTCTTGCGGCGTCCTGGCGGCGGCGAGTTTGTCGAAGCCGTTCTCGCGCTCTGCGACATAGAAGCCGCGGAGCGCCGGAAGGACGGCCCAGGGAGCCGGATCGCGGATTTCCTCACGGCGGGCGCCGATGATCTGGTCGATAAGGCCGAGCGTGCGGTCGATCGCGGGGGTGAAGACTGTCAGTGCGAAAACGAAGGTCGCGCAGTTGCGGGCCAGCCGGTTGTCGGACGGCCAAACGCGCGCAAGGCCATAGCCGGATAAGCTGGTCAGAGTGATGATGTCGAACAGCTGAGCGTTCTGGATGAGGACATAAATCGACGCGATGGCAAGGAACCCGCCAATTAGAGCATCTTTCCAGGTGAAGCGGCCGAGCAGGGCCAGCAGACCCAGCGGGGCGCCGGCGAGAAGCACGAACAGCGCGTTGTCGCGTATGATCGTGACAAGCGTGTTAGCCTTGGCCGCGTTGATGCGAGCGACAAAGGCGAGATCGCTGAGATAGGGCAGCAGGAGGCCTGTCGAGAGCCCAATGGCGAGGACCAGAGCCAGCGTAGCTCCCACGCCGATGAGCAGCGTTCCCCAGGGCTTTTCGTTGACTGCGGCGTAGATCGTCGCGGCAGCGCAGCCCACGAGGAAATAGGTGACCTTGAGGTAGAACAGGAAGGTCAGCAGAGCGGCCAGTACCAGCGTTTCAATCAGTCGCGCGCGGGCCATCGTCGCCTCGTCTTCCCAGGCGGCGCTGGCCCGCGGCGGCAGGTAGCAGACCACGGCGATCAGGACGCCCCAGCCCCAGCGATTGTAGAACATCGCCAGAGTGTTGTTTTCGGCGAGCACGATCGGCTGTCCGTCGATAAAGGTGTGGCTGTCGGTGTATTTGAGGCCCAGCAGGACGGCGGGGACGACGACTAGGAAGCTCAACGCCACCATGGCTGCGGTGACGCCCGTGGGGAAGCGGCGCATGCCGGCGTGAGCGCAAACGAGCCCGACGACCAGTGCAAGCGGAGCGGACGCGAGTTCGATCGATCCGGCATAGCCGCCGGCGACACAGGCGGCCCAGGTGGGCAGATAGAGCGTGGCGGCGCCGAGGGCTGTGGGGAAGTCGATATGCGGGTGCTCGCCATTGGCGATCCGGTAGGCGGCGTCGAAGAATATGAACGCTTCGCTGGTGATGAGCGACAGATAGGTGGTCGGTGTCCAGACGAAGGCGAGATAGCCGGTGAAAAGCACCACCGCATAGACGGCGGGGATGAGGAACGCCCGAAGCGCCGGTGAAATGCCTACCCTAGCGGCGGCCGGCAGTCTGATATGCGCCAGCGCGACAACCACGATGGGCAGAGCCAGCGACAGCCACTGGATCAGGCCTGTGAAACGCGACAGACCGACAGGGTCCTTTGCGAGTCCGCTCAGCAGGGGAATTGCAGCGCCGTCATGCGCGGCCAGGAGCATCGGGCGGAGCACGAAGGCGACCAGAATCCAGACAAGCGCCATGATCCCGAGCCGGTCGGAAACCAGGAAACGCAGGATCGTGAGACCGGCTTTGATTGTAACGGCGGCCCCGCCGGGGGGCGCTGCGTCGGCGGATCCCTGCGACATGCCCTGCCCCTCGATATCTCGATCAATTGCCGGACTAGGCCATGATGCGGGTTAACCGGCGGTTTTCCCGAGGTCGGGCGGCTGTGCAGCCCTTGTGAATCAGGGCGGGCCAGCCGACATTCGGCGAATGGCTCATGCTCACGCCCACCTCGCCTGCGCGCCCGATTCCCTGACGGACAGCCTCAAGGAGGCCGAGGCGCTGTGTGAGGCGCGCGGGGGGCGGCTGACGCCGCTGCGGAAGAAGGTTCTGACGCTGCTGCTGGAGTCGGAGGGGCCGGCGAAGGCTTATGACCTGTTGAGCCTGATGGGCGATGATGGCGAGGCGGCAAAGCCGCCATCGGTCTACCGGTCTCTGGATTTCCTGCTGGAGATGGGGCTGGCGCACCGGATCGAGAGCCTGAACGCCTTCGTGGCGTGCGGGCACTGGAAGCATGGGCACGCGGCGGTGTTCCTGATCTGCGATAAGTGCGGGACGGCGGGGGAGCTTCATGCCGGCGACAGCGTGAAGAAGCTCACGCAGGAAGTGGAAAGCGTGAAGTTCAAGATGCGCAGTGCGGTGATCGAGGTTCGCGGTCTGTGCAGGGAATGCGCGGCCTGAGATGACGGTGAAACGGGGCAGCGCGCGATGATCGAAGTCTATCGCGGGAGCATCAACACCTGGGAATGCGACGAGATGGGGCACATGAATGTGCGCTTCTACGTCGCCAAGATGATGGAAGGCCTGGCCGAATTCGCGCATATCGTCGGGCTGGAATATGCTTTCCGGTCGAGCGGGCCGTCGACGTTGCGGCCGCGGGACCAGCACATTCGATTCATACGTGAAGTCAGGGCTGGCGAGCCGTTCACGATGTCGGCTTGCGTACTGGAAGTGAGCGACAGCTCCGTCCTGCTCTATCAGCAGACCAATCACATGAATGGCCAGCCGAGCGCGTCATACCGGACGTGGGTGGATCATATCGATGTGTCGACGGGATTTGCGTTTCCCTGGTCTGACGAAACGCGCGACAGGCTGGCGGCGCTGATGGGCGAAGCGCCGACAGCGTGTGCCCCACGGTCGATCAATCTTTCGGTGAAGCCGCAGGCGACCGTCGCGCTGGCAGATGCGGATGCGGCTGGGGCGCCAGTGATCGGGCGGGGCGTGGTGCTGCCCAACCAGTGCGACTTGGCGGGCGCCATGCTGCCTGAGTTCTTTCTTGGGCGGGTGTCGGATTCCATCGGTCACTTGCTGCGGCCGTGGCGCGCACAGCTGGCGAAGCAGGCCGAGGCGCGCGGCGAGACGGTGCGCATGGGCGGCGCGGTGCTGGAGTATCGTCTGGTTTACCGCCGATGGCCGCGCGCGGGCGATCGGTTCGTGATCCGGACAGGACGCGGCTTCCAAAAGGAGAAGACGCATTCCTTTGTGCACTGGATCATGAATCCGGACACAGGCGAGCCGTGGTGCACGACAGAGGCCGTGGCGGTTGCGCTGAACCTCGAGACACGGAAGATCATGCTGGCGACGCCGGAGATGATGGCGGCGCTGGCGCAACTCGCGCCTGACGGGCTTTCGATTTAGTCCTTGGCTTAACCGGGCGGCTTGGCGCCGGCTTGGGGCGGCGCAATGCAGCGCGACTCGGACGCGCCGTTCTTCTCGATGGTCTGCAGCACGTAAGGCGGGATGCATTTCACCTTGTCGGCCGCGACCGCCGGCAGGTCTTCCGGCAGAGGCGCGGGTGCGGCCGAGGCTTGCGGCGCGGGCGTCATGGGCGGGGGAAGCGCGGCGGGCGCGCGGGCGGCGGGCGACCCCGGCGCGGGACCTTCCTGGCCGCCCAACATTCCACAGGCGGAAAGACAAAGCGTGGAGAGGATAGCAGCGCCGCCTATCGTCAGTTTCATGACACGTCCTTCGGCTTCAGCCCCCGCCCCACCCTTACCGTGGATGAGTCCGGAGGCAAGCCGCCGTCAGGTCGCGGTGATCGGCCAGCCCTTTTCCTTCGAGCGTTTTTTGGTGGCGGCGAGGCTGGCCTTCAGTAGCTTCTCAAGCGCTGTCATGTCCACGTCGGCCAGCTTGTTTATGTAGATGCAGGCTTTGGAGACCTTATGCTTCCCCAGCGCCTTCAGAAGCGACGCCGACTCTACCTGATCAACCCCGGTGTAGATTACGAGATTAGTCGAGCGTGGACTGAACCCCAGGACGCACATGTCGCCCGAATGGCCGCTGTCATAGGTGTAGCTGTACCTGCCGAAGCCAATGATGGTCGGTCCCCACATCTGCGCCTTCCAGCCGGAGACTTTCTCGAACAGGTTGACCATGGACTGCGCGTCGGCGCGGCGCGTTTCGTTCGGGACTTTGGCGATGAAGTCCTCGACGCTGACATTTGTGGCTTTGGTTTTGAGTTCGGCCATACGCCCCCCGCTTCAGGCCGGAGACTTTAACCCCAGCATCAACATCGGGTCGAGCCAGATGTCTGTGCCGCGGTCATCGGAGAAGACGTTGCGGTATTTGAGGCCCCAATGGAGATGGGGACCCGTGACGCGGCCGGTGGCGCCGGAGAGGCCGAGCAAATCGCCCTGCTTCACGACATCGCCAGCTTTCACGTCGATGCGGCTCATGTGCATCGTGACAGAGACCAGGCCGCGGCCAAGGTCTAGAAAGACGCAGCCGCCTTCGTAGAACAGTTCTGGGTCGGCGAGGATGACCGTGCCAGACATGGGCGCGCGGATTTCCGTGCCCGTGCCAACGGCGATATCCGTGCCGTTATGGACGTTGGTGGTGGGCTGGCAGTCGCTGGTCTTCGGCACGTATGTGCGCGTTGCGCCGAATGACGAGGAATAGCTCACGCCTTCCAGCCTCACCGGGCCCAGCAGACCGAAGGCTTGCTGCGGTGCGCTAAACGCCTTCAGCGCATTGTCCTTCTTTACCCAGGCGACCTCCGCCTTGCGTTGGTCCTGAAGATTCCGCGGCGCGATCTTTCCGCACTCCATCGGGAAGCTGGTGACGGTGTCATGGCGGGGCAGCACGGGCACCGCGATCGAGACGGGGAAGACGCCGCCTAGTGTCTCCATGTCGAGCGAGATGATTGCGGGTGTTGGCTGCGTGCGCGTGAGGCCAATAACGGCGAGGCCATCGGCATCGGCGCGCGCGATCGGTTTGCCGTCGAGCTTCACGGGGGCGTTTGGCAGAACCTGGCAAAGGATGGCCCCGCCCTGGGTCGCCTCAGTGGAGCACACAGGCGCGGAGACCGAAACCGGAGGCGCTTGCGGTAGGGCGATGGGTTCAAACGGCGGAGGCGTGTCGGCGACAATTGGCGGGGCCGCGACCGCCGGTTCGGCGAGGGCGACGGGCTGGGGCGCGGGTCCCGCGCAAGCGGCGAGACACAAGCCGACGGCGATGAACGCGAAGATTATTCCCGACCGGTGAGTTGCTTCCATCTTTTCAACGCCGTCTCCGCGTCGAAGTACGCTTCCTGATTATCAACATTCCAATAACGCAAATCCTCCAGTGCGATCTTGCGCTTGCTGACCGCACACGTGACGAAGCGACCGGGCTTGATGACCTCGAAATCGGCGTCGAGGTAACGAAGCTTGGCCTCGCCAGGCAGGGATCCAGAGGTGAAAGCGTCCATAGGTGTTATATGCCCCTGTTGTGCGGCAAAGTTAAGGGGCCCCTGCGTGGCCCCTCGCCCCAGGCCTAGCCCATCAGGCGAAGCCCGCGCTTTCGACTTCGATCAGGTTACGGCCAGCGGATTTCGCCCGGTAGAGGGCGTCATCGGCGCGTTTGAGCAGGGCGTCGATCGTGTCTTCCGGGGCGGCGATGGTGGAGACGCCGCCGGACATGGTGACTTTTAGCTCGTCGCCGCGGCCGATCGGGAACGGGGTTTCAGCAATGATCTGGCGCAGACGGTCGCCGGCGGATTGGGCCAGCGCCTGCGAAGTTTCCGGCATGATGACCACGAACTCTTCCCCGCCATAGCGGCAGGCCAGGTCCATCGGGCGGATGTTCTCGCGCAGGCGGCGGCCGAACTCACGCAGGACGTCATCGCCGGCGCTGTGGCCGTGGATGTCGTTGACCTTCTTGAAGTGGTCGATGTCGCACAGAAGGATCGACACCGGGGCGCCGCCCATATTGGCGCGCTTCACGAAGCTCTCGAGCTGCACGCGCATGTAACGGCGGTTGTGCAGGCCGGTGAGTTGATCCGTGACGGCGAGCTCCATCGACTGGTCGAGGCGGGCGCGCAGGGCGTCGAGGTAGCGCTTCTTGCGGACCTGCGTCTTGACGCGGGCCATCAGTTCTTCCGAGTCGATCGGCTTGATGACGATGTCGGAGGCGCCGAGATCGAGGGCGCGGACGGCCTTCTTTTCGTCGTCCGGCTCGGCGACGACGAGAATCGGCAGGTCGCGCGTGGATTCGAGCGATCGGAAATAGGCGCAGAGGCGGAGGCCATCGAGCTTTTCGTTGGAGAGCGAGACGATCATCAGGTCGACCATCGAGCCCGAGATGCCGAGCTGGGTCGCCTCCGAATGCGAGATCGGCCGGTGCAGGCCTTCGAGGTAACGGCAGATGCGGCGGGCCTGGCGTTCGTTTTCGTCGATGACAAGGATACGGGCGGGCTCCGAAGCCCTGCTCTGCGCCGCAATATCAACGGCGCCCATGCGCTTGCCGGAGGCTTCGCGCTTGCGCAGCTCGTCGGCGACCATTTTGTACTTGGTAAGCGCGCGGACGCGGGACAGCAGTTGCAGGTCGTTGACAGGCTTGGTGAGGAAGTCGTCGGCGCCGGCGCCAAGGCCGCGCAGGCGGTCTTCGCGTTCGTTGAGCGCGGTGACGAGCACGATCGGAATGTGTTCGGTACGCGGGTCGTTCTTGAGCCGACGGCAGGCGTCGACGCCGTTGAGCTTCGGCATCATGATGTCCATCAGGATCACGTCTGGCTCTTCAGCCAGCGCACGCTCGATAGCGTCTTCGCCGTCCACCGCCGTGATGACGTGGAAGTACTCGTTCTTCAGCTTGTCGGTGAGCAGTTTGCGGTTCTGCTCGATGTCATCGACGACCAGGACGCGTGCGCTCATCGCGTTGCTCTCCGCGGCGGGAGAGGCGCGTTGCGCGCGGGCTGGCCGGCTCCGCGCGGTCCGGTGAGCTTCTTCACCTCGTTGATGAAGGCGGTCATCTGGATCGGCTTGGACATGTAGGCTTCGCAGCCGGCTTCACGCACGAGGCGCTCATCCTGGCGCATGGCGAACGCGGTGACGGCCATGATCGGGATATGACTGATAGCCGCATCGTCCTTGATCCAGCGCGTGAGGTCGAGGCCCGACACTTCCGGCAGTTGGATGTCCATGATGATCAGGTCGGGCTTGTGGGCGCGTGCGAGATCGACGGCCTTGAGGCCGTCGCGGCTTTCCACCGTTTGGAAGCCGAAAGCATCCAAGAGGTCGCAGAAGAGCTTCATGTTGAGCTCGTTGTCTTCGACCACGAGGACTTTCTTGGCGGGGGGCGTCGCCATCAGCACATTCACGCTTGGACCGAAACGGGTTGATTCCCGACCATGTCCGTTCTTGTTAGACCTGAGAGTATTAACCGCCTATTTTCAACTGCGGCTGGCAGAGCAAGGAATGCGGCTCTGCAAATTAACAAAACTGGCTATTTTACAAACGCTTCCAGCCGGATCTGTATCTTGAGCGGAAAGATTGCTGTCAGCAACGGAAATTTACCGGTGGCTTGCCGGGACTGCCTGGCGGTCTGGGACGGGATTCAGCCGCGCTGTTTGACGTGCGGATCGATCCGGCTGGTGGCGCATCCGGCGCTGTTCAGGCTGACGGTCGCGCATATCGACTGCGACGCCTTCTACGCATCAATCGAGAAGCGAGACAGACCGGAGCTTTTGGCGCTGCCCGTGATTGTGGGCGGGGGCAAGCGAGGCGTGGTTTCAACCTGCTGCTATGTCGCGCGGACCTATGGGGTGCGCTCGGCCATGCCGATGTTCAAGGCGCTGAAGCTCTGCCCCGACGCGGTGGTGATCAAGCCGCGCATGGATCTGTACGTCGCCGAGGGGCGGAAGATACGCGAGATGATGCAGCGGCTGACGCCGCTGGTGGAGCCGGTTTCGATCGACGAGGCGTATCTCGACCTGTCGGGGACAGACGCGCTGCATGGCGCGCCGCCTGCGATCAGCCTGATGAAGTTGCAGAAAGCGGTCGAGGCGGACATGGGGCTGACGATCTCGGTCGGGCTGGCGAGCAACAAATTCCTGGCCAAGACCGCGAGCGAGGCGGACAAGCCGCGCGGGTTCTTCGCGCTTTCGATCGACGAAGCGCCGCACTACCTCTCGGACAAGTCCGTTCGCGTGATTGGCGGCGTGGGGCCGCAATTCGAGAAGCAGCTGAATGCGGATGGCATTCGCACGGTTGGGGACTTGCAGAAGATCGACATAAAGACGCTGGTGAGGCGCTATGGCGAAACGGGGCTGTGGCTGCACAACTGCTCGCTGGGCCGGCATGAGCGGAAAGTCGACCCCGAAGGCGAACGCAAGAGCGTGTCGTCAGAGACGACGTTCAACGAAGACATCTCCGATCCGCGGGCGTTGGAAGACATTCTCTGGCGGTTGAGCGAGCGCACGGCGGACAGGGCCAAGCATTCGGGTGTTGAGGGGCGCGTGGTGACGCTGAAGCTGAAGACGCACGACTTCAAGAGTTTTACCCGGCGCGTTTCGCTGAATGAGGCGACACAGCTGTCGCAGGTGATCTTTCGTGCAGCCAGGCCGATGCTGGCGCGGGAGACGCTGGGGCAGCGATATCGCCTGCTGGGCGTCGGAATCTCCGAGCTGGTGGATGCGAAAGGCGACGCCCTGGATCTGGCTGATCCCAAGGCGCTGAAGCGGGCGAAAGCCGAACGGGCATCCGATCTGGCGCGCGAGAAGTTCGGTGATGACGCAGTCATGACGGGACGCGGCGCGCGAATTCAGAAAGCGCGCGGAGAACGAAAGCCGTGAAGCTGGAAGAATCGTTTCGGGCCGAGGCGTGGATGCAGGCAAGCGCCGGCGCGTGGCAATTCGCTACCCTGCCAGAGAGTCTTTCCAAGCGCATCCGCACGCCGACGACCGGCCCGCGCAAACCATTCGGGTCGGGCCGCGTCAAGGCGCGAACCGGCGGGACGAGCTGGTAAACGTCCCTGTTTGCCGACCAGAAACGGGGCGCCTTCCTGGTGCCGGTAAAGGCTGACGTGCGGCGTAAGGAGAAGATCGCGCCGGGCGACATAATCGAGGTTTCGATCTCGTTTGGGCTTTAGTTCTGCTCGCTTGTCCGACACCGGATTGCAACGCATACCACGCGAAGCTGAGGAGTTGCACAATGTCCGTACTCGAACGTCTCATGGCCGCTGGCGTGAACCTGCCGGAGCCGCGTCCGCCGGTCGCGAACTATGTGCCGTTCGTCGTCACCGGCAATGTGCTTTTCATTTCGGGCCAGGTGAGCGCCGGGCCGGATGGCTTGGTCGTAGGGCGTCTCGGCGAGAACATGACACTTGAACAGGGACAGGCAGCGGCGCGCATCTGCGCCATCAACCTGATCGCGCAGATGAAGCTCGCGCTGGGCGATCTTGAACGCGTGACACGCGTGGTGAAGCTCGGCGGGTTTGTGAATGCGGCGGGCGACTTCACGGACATACCGAAAGTAATCAATGGCTGCTCGGACCTTATGGTCGAGGCGTTTGGCGACAAGGGGCGGCATACGCGCTCGGCCGTCGCCTGCCCTGTGCTGCCGATGGGAGCGGCCGTCGAAGTCGACGCTGTTGTCGAGTTCGCCTGAAAACGCGATGAACGAACGCTTCTTCGATGTGTCGGCTCATGCGTACGCCCATCGCGGGCTGTGGGGCGCAGGCGTGCCGGAGAATTCGCTTGCCGCATTCGAGGCGGCGCGGGCCGCGGACGTTGGCGTCGAGCTGGATGTGCGGTTGACAGCCGATGGCGTGCCGGTGGTTTTTCACGATGCAGGTCTGGAGCGAATGTGCGGGCATCGCGAGCTGCTTGCGCGCGTGATGTCGGAAGACTTGGCCGAACATCGCCTGCCGGATGGTTCGACCATTCCGGCGCTTGCGCAGGTTCTAGCCGTGATGGCCGACCTGCCCGTGCTAATCGAGCTGAAGGTTGATGCTGCGACGGGCGATATCGCGGATAGGATCTCCTGCACAATCGAGGGACTGCGCGGGCTGTTCGGCGTAATGAGTTTCGATGAACCGACGGTGGCCCGCCTCTGCCGGCTGGTGACGGACCGCCCTGTCGGACTTCTGGCTATGGCTGACAACCAGATCGAAGACACTATCCGCGCCAAGGCGATGACGGCGCGTCACTGGGGGTGCGACTATGTGGCGCCACACCATTCGGTTCTGGCGGTCATGCAGGAGGCGGCGGGCGGCCTGCCGATGGTGACGTGGACCGTGCGGACGCCGGAAGAGCTTGAACTTGCCCGGAAACACGGCGCCGCGCCGATTTTCGAAGGCTTCAGCCCTTCTCTGGCTTGTGGCCTCGCAATGCCGCCCGGAACACCGATATAGTCTTTCTGGGGCCGGACCTCCGAGGTGCGCATTGGCCGACGATTCCGCAGACCGGATCGAACTCTCGCTGTCAGTTGCCGAGCAGATGTCGGCTGTCGACCGCGCCAGCTGGAACGCGATCGCTAACCCGCCGGGCGAACGGTACGACCCTTTTCTTGACTGGGACTTTCTGGAGGCGGCCGAAAGCTCTGGCTGCGCGCAGCCGGATACCGGCTGGACGCCGCGCCCTATGCTGGCGCGCGACGCTGCGGGCAAGCTGGTGGGCGCAGCGCCGCTTTATCTAAAGATGCACTCGCGCGGCGAGTTCGTGTTCGACCATTCCTGGGCGGATGCGCTGCATCGCGCGGGCGGACGATATTACCCGAAGCTGCTATGCGCCGTGCCGTTCACGCCGGTGACGGGTCGCCGGCTTCTGGCGACGGGGCCGCACGCAGTGACGATCCGCCAATCACTGGCGAGCGCGATTGTGCAGGTGGGGCGGCAATGGCGGGTCTCTTCGGCGCATTTCAACTTTGTTGACGCCGAAACGTGGCAGGCGTTGGGGGAGCAGGGTCTGCTGCTGCGCGAAGATCAGCAGTTTCACTGGATGAATCGGGGCTACGGCTCTTTTGAGGATTTTCTCGGCGCACTGTCGTCGCGCAAGCGCAAGACGCTTCGGCGCGAACGGCGCGAGGCGCAGGAGGGGCTGGAGATCGTTCGCCTGACGGGCGCGGAGCTGACGCCGGCGCATTGGGATGCGTTCTTCGAATTCTACACGGACACGGGCGGCCGCAAATGGGGCTCGCCCTATCTGAATCGAGAATTCTTCACGCTGCTTCACGAGCGGATGGCAGACAAATGCCTGCTGATACTCGCCTATGATGGCAAGCAGCCGATTGCGGGCGCGCTCAATCTGATCGGCTCGGACACGCTGTACGGACGATATTGGGGTCGATCGGAAGACAGGCCGTTCCTGCATTTCGAGATCAGCTATTATCAGGCTATCGATTTCGCGATCGAGCGCGGACTGGCGCGGGTCGAGGCGGGAGCGCAGGGCGAGCACAAGCTTTCGCGGGGGTATGAACCTACCCTCACCCGCTCCGCTCACTGGATCGCCCACAGCGGATTGCGTCAAGCCGTGTCGGATTATCTCGACAGGGAGCGCGAGGCGGTCGAGGAAGGGATAGACCAACTCAGCGCGTATTCGCCCTTCCGGAAGGGCGCGCATCCCGCTGAACAGGATGAGGAGAGCTTCTGATGAGCCTTATGGGCGAATACGATGGCGGCAACATTTTCGCGAAAATCCTGCGCGGCGAGACGCCATGTGTGAAGATTTTCGAGGACGATGACGTTCTCGCCTTCATGGACATCTTTCCCCAAAGTCAGGGCCATTGCCTGGTGATCCCGAAGAACGTCACGTCTCGCAACATCACGGACTTTCCGCAAGAGAAGCTGGGTGTGCTGTTCGCAGCGGTCCAGAAGCTCACCAAGGCGGTGATTAACGCGCTGACGCCTGACGGCGTGGTGGTGACGCAATACAATGGCGCCCCGGCCGGCCAGACTATCTTCCACTTGCACGTTCATGTGATCCCCCGATACACAAATCTGCCGCTTCAGCCCCATCATGGCGGCAAGCCGGCAGACCTGGACGTGCTGCGTCAGCAGGCTGCGAGGATCGCTGCGGCGCTCTAAGCGGCGTAGTCAAAATGGGCTTGATATCGCCGCAGAGCAAAACGCCCGGTTGGCGACGACTATGACGCTCTGCTTTTTATCATTTGTTGGTTTTTAGATGTTTGCGGAGATCGCGACAAAGGACCTGACGTGATGGAACTTGCTGCGCGTGCGAGCGTTGGAACTGCCGGGGGAAGGCTTTCAGCGTATGGATGTATAAATGGGTTTCGATTCAGCGACCGCGATCGTCCATGCGTTAAACCCCGCTCGCAGCGTCGCTGCTCGACCAACCCTTCGCCGCGCCGCCATGATCGGCAATTTTCCGCCGCGCAAATGCGGGATCGCCACCTTCACGCGTGATAGCTTCGAGAGCCTTCGCGGCGCCCTGCCCCGCACAAAGTGGAGCCTGATCGCGATGGAAGATCGCTCGGGCGGTCATGTCTATCCGGAAGCAGTTACACATGTGATCCCACAAGACGATCTGGCCGCCTACGAGCGCGTTGCAGACGAGCTCAACCTTTCCAACGTCGAAACAGCTTTCGTGCAGCACGAGTTTGGCATTTATGGCGGCGAGAGCGGTTCGCATTTGCTGGTCCTGCTGCGCCGTCTGCGCATGCCGGTGATCGTGACGCTGCATACCGTTCTGGAGAAGCCGAACCCGGTCCAGAAAAAAGTCCTGGACGAGATCATCAACATTGCGGCCGCTGTCATCGTGATGAGCGAGACGGGCGCCGATATTCTCGAGCGCGTTCATGGCGCAGGGCCGAAGAAGGTTCACGTCATTCCGCATGGCGCACCGGAGCGTCCGTTTGCATCGACCGAGCCATTCAAGGCGCCGCTGGGGCTGTCGGGCCACAAGGTGATCATGACGTTTGGCCTGCTCTCCCCCAACAAGGGGATCGAGACGATCATCAGGGGTCTTCCCTCTATTCTCGACCGGCATCCTGATGCGGTTTACCTGATTGCCGGCGCGACCCATCCGCACCTTGTTGCTCGTGAGGGCGAGGCTTACCGCGAAAGCCTAGTTGAACTCGCCCGCTCGCTGGGCGTGCATGATCGTCTACGTTTCGTGAACCGCTATCTCGGCGATGAAGAACTGGTCGATCTCTTGCAGGCGGCCGACCTTTACGTAACGCCATATCTGACCGAAGCGCAGATCACGTCCGGCACGCTGGCTTATGCGATCGCGCTGGGAAAGCCGGTGATATCGACGCCGTATTGGCACGCCAAGGAAGCGCTGGCTGACGGCGTCGGTATTATCTGCCCGTTCAACGACACGCGCGCCTTCGCGCACGAAATCACCGGCCTGCTCTCTGATCCTGCAAAACGCGAAGCCATGGCCCGGCGCGCTTACAAGGCGGGCGAGCCTTCGCGCTGGCGCAAGGTGGCAGACTCGACGGTTGATCTCGCCCATGCCTGCCGCAGCACACACGAGAAGCGAAAGGAAGAATCGTTCCGCAATCTTGCCCGGCCGAAGCTAGATGGCTTGCTGCGTATGGCGGACGATTGCGGCGTATACCAGCACTCGCGTTTTGGCGCGCCCGACCGCCTCCATGGCTATTGCACGGATGACACGGCGCGGGCGCTGGGTTTGATGGCGCGTCTGGCTTCAGAAGGCGCGCTTGATCCCGCTGCGCTGAAGCTCGCCAATTCCTGTGCGGCCTTTGTCAATCATGCATGGAGCCCGGGGACCGGCCGCTTCCGTAATTTCATGAGCTTTGACCGGCGCTGGTTAGACGAGGGAGGCTCAGACGATTGCTGCGCGCGCGCTTTGGAAGCGCTGTGCCTTGTCGCCAAGGAATGGCCGCATAGCGACCTGCGCGAATGGGCGACGCATCTGGCGCGCGACGCCATGAAGCATGTTGGCGAATGGTCGTCGCTGCGGTCGCAGGCGCTGATCATCAAGTCGTGCATCGCTGGCGAAGGCGTTGTGATCCAACAAGCTGAAGCTCGCCGCCACGTCTACGAGAGCGGAATGGTGCTAATGAAAGCCCTGCAGGAGGGCGGCGCCGAAGGTCATGGCTGGTTCGAGCCTTGCTTTGCCTACGACAACGCCCGGCTGCCGGAGGCGCTTATCCTTGCAGGTGAACGCTTGCAGGATTCGGACATGCTTTCGATGGGGCTCGAAACGCTGGAGCTTGTGATGAAGCTTCAGACCACGACACAAGGTTGGTTCGCCCCCGTCGCGACGAGCTGTTTCGACACCAATGGCGCCGATCACGCGCATTTTGACCAGCAACCGATCGAGGCGGTAGCGACGGTGGACGCATGCTTTGCGGCCTGGCGCGCGACAGGCGACACGCAACATTGCCACAAGGCGCGCCTCGCCTTCGAATGGTTCGGCGGCCACAATGTGCACGGCCTGGCTCTGGCTCGGCCTCAAGACGGGATTTGTCACGACGGCCTGACTGTGGCCGGCCTGAACGGCAATCACGGTGCCGAATCCATCCTCAGCTATCATCTCGCAGCTGCATCAATCCGCACGTTTCTTATTCGTCAGCCCGCCACCGCGACTTAACTCAAGTTACCATCATGGCTTGCGGCGGGACGTTGATGGATATGCGGCACTTCGATACCGAGCTTCACGCGGACCCATCTCGCGTGGTGCTACGGCCGTTCAGCATATCGTCGGAACCGCGCGCGTCGGCCCACGGAATAATGACACGGGCCGAGCGCATCGCCAAAGCAGTCATTCAGCTGACTGACGAGGAGTGCAGAAAATATCTCGATGCCGTCGACGGCGACTTCTTTGGCCGCCACTGGCAGACCCACGCGATCTTCCTCGATCGGTTCAATCAGGTCCGCGAGATGACGGGCAACATGAAGAACGTCAGCGAAGCGCACGCCAAGCTTATCGGCGCATACTTCAGCCATGAATACTCCTACGCCGCCGCCGCCATTATGAACCCGTCCATCGTGCCGCATCCGGATCAGACCGGCGTGCGCGACGGCGCGGTGAAGTTCGTCATGTCAATGCGCACGGTTGGCGAAGGGCACATCTCCTCGATCTCGTTTCGCGAAGGCGTGGCGACGGAATCCGGGGATTTCACGCTATGGCCCGAAACCCCTTTCGCGATTGCCGCTGAAGCCGACGCCCATGACGGCGACGGCGGACCGGTTACCGTGCGCCGGCATGAGTCTTCTCCCCTTTCCGGTGTCGTTATCTTTCCGATCACGCGAGCGCAGAAGAACGGGCTTGAAGACCTTCGCCTTGTTCAGTTCACAGAGGATGACGGACAGAAGCACTACTACGGAACCTATACCGCCTTCTCCGGCCGCGACGTCGGTTGCGAGATGCTGACGACGGAGAGGTTCTCGGAATTCAACCTGACGCCCCTGCGGGGCGCAGCCTCCGCGCACAAGGGCCTCGCCCTGTTTCCCCGCAAAATCAACGGGCGCTATTGCGCCATCGGTCGTCTCGACCACGAGTCGCTTTACTTCTTGCAGAGCAACGATCGATTCGTGTGGAATTATGGCAAGCGCGTCATGGGCCCCAAATACTTATGGGAGCTCGTGCAGATGGGCAATTGCGGCTCACCCATCGAACTTGATGAGGGCTGGCTGCTGCTGACTCATGGCGTCGGCGCGATGCGTCAATATTCCATGGGCGCCGTACTGCTCGAGAAGAACGACCCGTCCAAGGTGATCGGCCGTTCGGTCGAGCCGTTCCTGACACCCGTTGACGAGACGCGCGAAGGCTATGTTCCGAACGTGGTTTACACATGCGGCATGATGCGGATCGGCGAACGCTTGCTGATACCCTACGGCGTCGCGGATTCGGCTGTGCGCTTCATCTCCGTGCGCATCGCGGACCTGCTGTCGACGCTGAAATAGGCGCAAACGACAGGAATCCCTTAGGCAGGAACGCGTTCCGCGACTCAACCGTTCTTTTCGCGGCATCCGGAAACATTACATGGCTTCGCGCGCGTACTGGAAAGGCATCTTCGCATCTCGCTTGTCACGATCGGCATTGAGCTTCATTCAGCTATCAAGAGCAACGCGACCCTACCGCCGCATTAGACCACAAACCATCGGGCAAGCGCATCCGCTATCAAAAGGTCGCGCCGGCGTCGGCAAAGTGGATACGGCGGACATCATCAAGGATTTCGAGATCGAGACGAACGAGTATGTGACGCGAGCCGATGACCAGCTTGATGCGATCATCGTCTGGCTCGGTCGCTTCAGAACCTATGGTTGCGAAAATGGTGACACAGAATCGAAGCAAAGCCAAAGGCGACCGCCCCCAACGGCCGTGAAGTCAGGCAGCAACTCACCTGGTTCCACCAAAGTGCATGGCCAGCGCCTGACGTCGCCGGCGAAAGTGAAAATCAAGGAGAAGAGTGGCGGGTCGGAGGATTATCTCATAATCCGCAATCGCGCCGGCCTTGTCGGCGCTGCGCAGATCGGTGGGCTTGAACTCCACGTAGCATCGGAGGTGATGATGAACTAACAATAGACGTGGACCACTCGGTGGGGGCCGATCAGGTTGTCATACCGCAACCCCGAAGACATTGCCCCCGCGAACATTTGCAATTGAGAAAGCCTAGAAGCGATCGGACCAGTGCTGGAACCTCAACTTCTCGCCTTCATCAGGACCCTTGATCTGGGCGCTCGAACTCTTGCTGGTCCTGCGTCGCGCTGCGCCGGGGTGTCTGAGGCGCGATGAACTTGTGCAGCACCTGCGAGCCACACCGACGCTAATCGACAGGCTGCTGTCTCAATTTCACACATCCGGCTTGATTGCGCGAAATGACTCACGCGCCTATCGTTTCGATTGCGCGACTCAGGACATTTCCACACTGCGCGAAGCATTGGCCGTCGCGGCGGAAGAACGACCCATCGCGCTTCGAGACGTCATCATTTCTGCACCGAACGACAAGCTCCGCGATCTTGCGGATGCATTCCGATTCAAGAATCCCGATAAGGGCTTTAGGGGGGACCTGACCAACGACCGCGCCTGCGCTGGTCTAACTGTTCTGCTTCATCACCTGCGCGGTTTGCGCGGGCTTGCTCGTCCGATCCTGGTTCAAGACGCGGACGCGGCTGATCCTGTGGATTGCGATCAGCTTCGCCTTTCTCGATGTGAACAATTTCTTCCGGTTCGCAGACACCACGCTGACGCCGCCCGATACCGATCTTAGGCCCCTTCGCCCCATCTCGGGGGTTTTGGCGGTTTCGGTCCTGATCTTCGGCCTGATCTGGGAGGCCGGGTAATGCCGCATCAGGAAATCTTCTCGGGCTTCCTCGGCGGCCTTCCTCGTATGCGCGCTGTTCTTCCTGCGATTCTGGCGCAGAACGCGAGACGGCCTGTTCCCGGCTTTCGCCCTCGCCTTCGGACTGTTGTCCCTGCAGCAATTCCTGACGATCTTCCTCGGTCTGCCCGAGGAAGATCGCAGCTGGGTCTATCTTTTGAGGCTGGCGGCGTTCCTGATCGTGATCATCGCGATCACGCGCAAGACTTTTCAGAAGCGATAACTACGCTACCTTTGATCCCGCGCGAACCTGCTCGAGCGTGATCTTGTTGCGCACCAGCAGACTGTAGTCGTCGGCCAACGTGCCAGTGATGTTGCCGGGTTTGTAGTGATGCCCCGCCATCTCCGCCACCGGCGTCACTTCCGCGGCTGACCCGGTGATGAAGCATTCCGAGAATGTCGACAGCTCATCTGGCGTGATGTGACGCTCGATGACTTCGAAGCCTCTCGCACGGGCCAACTCGATTACAGTCTGACGCGTCAGACCATTGAGGAAGCAGTCCGGCGTCGGCGTGTGGATGGCGCCGTCGCGGATCAGGAAAACGTTTGCGCCCGTAAGCTCGGCCACAAAACCGCGATAGTCGAGCATCAAAGCATCGGAGAAGCCTTCAGCCTCAGCCTTGTGCTTCGACATCGTGCAGATCATGTAAAGGCCCGCCGCCTTTGCCGCCGACGGAATCGTATCGGGCGCCGGCCGCCGCCAGTCGGACATGGTCACGCGGATGCCTTTGGTCTTGTCGGCAAAATAGTTGCCCCAGAACCAGACGGCCACGCACGTGCGGATCGAGGCCTGCTGGGCGCTGACGCCCATCATCTCTGAACCGCGCCATGAGAACGCGCGGATGTAACAATCCTCCAGCCCGTTCTTGTTCATCACCTCGAGCTTGATCCGGTCGAGCTCGTCCACCGGCACGGGGCATTTATAGCCCACCAGCTCCGCCGACTTGTGCAACCGCTTTGAGTGATCATTGCTGCGGAATACCTTCCCCTCATAGGCCCGCTCGCCTTCGAACACGCACGAACCATAGTGCAGGCTGTGCGTAAGTACGTGAATCTTGGCGTCGCGCCACGGCACCATCTTGCCGTCCAGCCAGATCCAGCCATCACGATCGTCATACGGGACAAAGCTTGTCGAAGGGGCAGCCATAATAAGGTCCTTGGAGAGCGCGGGTATTAGGGGTTGCAGCTTGAGTTTCGCGTCCTGCTCTCCCATTGTCCGGTCGTGGCCATACCTGTCAACCGACCCCAGCTCTCTCCCGCTCCGACGGCCAGCGCCGCATCGGCCGGGGACGGCCGCCTATACCTGCGCGACCAGGACCTGAATGAAGGCGCGGCCCTGATCCGGGCCGCCGCCCGGAAAATCGCCCAGCTAGCCGAAACCGCGGGCGCCGCCGCGAATATCTCCGGCCCCGAGATGGATATCCTGCAGGAAATCCATGACCTGGGACCAATGGACGTGGGCGATCTGCGTGCGCGGTTGGCCGCACCGAAGCAATCACTTGCCCGTAATCTCAACCAGCTTGAAGGCCGCAATTTCGTAAAGCGCGAGACCGACCCGCGCGACCGGCGGCGTCGCCTTGTCACCCTCACGCCCGAGGGCGCGGCGTTCACACGCGACGCGACCGACCGCCGCCGCGCCGCTCTGCGTCAGGCCTTTCTCACCGCCGGTCCGGACGCTGTGAGCGGGACCCGCCGCGTCCTGTCTGAACTTCTCCGCGCCCGGGGCGAGCCGTGAACGCCAAAGGGCACATTCTCGCCGTCGACGACGACGACCGACTGCGCGATCTTCTGAAACGCTATCTCACGCGTGAAGGGCACGACGTGACGGTTGCAAAAGACGCGGCTTCGGCGCGCAAGCTTATGGCCACCATGTCGTTCGATCTCGTTATCCTTGATGTGATGATGCCCGGCGAGGACGGCCTTTCCCTGCTGAAGAGCGTGCGCGAGAAAAAATCGGACACGCCGGTCATCCTTCTCACGGCCCGCAGCCTTCCTGCCGAACGCATAGAAGGACTGAGGATTGGCGCGGACGACTACCTGTCGAAGCCGTTCGAACCCGAGGAACTCGCGCTGCGCATCACCTCAATCCTGAAGCGCGCCGCTCCCGAGGCGCCGATCGAGGAGTTGAAGCTTTCCGGCATGGTCTTTCATGTAAGCAAGGGCGAACTGCGCAAGGACGGACGCCTCGTGCGTCTCACCGAAAGCGAAACGCAACTGCTCTCAATTCTAGCAGGCCGCGCCGGCGCGGCCATTTCGCGCCACGAACTGGCGGCCCTTACAGCTGCTGGTGTTGAACGCTCCGTCGATGTTCAGGTCACGCGCCTGCGCCGCAAGATCGAGCGCGATCCGCGCGAGCCCGTTCACCTGCAAACCGTGCGGGGCGTCGGCTACCGGCTGACCGGGGACTGACATGCGCCTCCGCGACTACACGCCGAGAGGCTATAATGCCCGGCACATCCTGATCCTCATCGTGCCGATGATCATCTTCGTCGTGTCGATGACGCTCTACTTTTTCTACACGCACGTACAGCAGGTAAACAGCCGCCTCTCGCGCGCCGTGGCGGAGGAGCTGGCCTATGTCATCAGTGAGCGTCACACCAACCCGCAGGAATGGCCCAAGATTGTCGATGGTTTTCGTCGATCTGGCCTCATGGAGATCAGGTTCACACCCGGCGTCAAAACACTGGCCAGACCGCAGGGCAGCGATTGCTGCGATGAACTGGGCGAAGAACTGAAAATCCGCTTTCCAGATCTTTCCTGGTCTTACCGCTACCTGCCCGACGACTTACTCACTATCCGCCTGCTCTCCGAAGATGGCCTGCTGGAAGCCCGGATGGATCGCAAGCGCGTAATCATAATCAACGCGCACATCTTCATCGTGTGGACGGTATCCTTCAGCCTGCTTCTGCTGCTGATCTCGTATCTCTTCCTCCGCAATCAGGTGCGCTCGATCGTCCAGCTCTCCTGGGCGGCCGACGCATTCGGCCGCGGCGAAGATGTGCCGAGCTTCAAGCCGTCCGGCGCCATCGAGGTCCGCAAGGCCGCGCGCTCGTTGCTACGCATGCGCAACCGCATCCGCCGCTACGCCGACCAGCGCACCGCCATGCTCGCCGGCGTCAGCCACGACCTACGCACGCCTCTGACACGCCTCAAGTTAGAACTCGCGCTCCTCCCGAAGGATCACGACGCCAGCGCCGCCAAGGCTGACATCGAAGAGATGGAGCGCATGCTTGACGGCTATCTCGCCTTCGCGCGCGGAGAGGAAGGCGAGCAGCCTCAACAGGCGGACGTTGCCGCGATCGCCCGCGAGGCAATCGCCGCCGCCACGACCCGCTCAAAGCTGGACTTCATAGCAACCGCGCCGGTCTCGATGCGCGTCCGCCCCCTCGCACTGAAGCGCGCCATCTCCAACCTCGCCAACAACGCCGCCGATCATGGCAAGCAAATTCGTATAACTGTCGCCACCGCGCCGGGCGAAGCCGTGATCACCGTGGAGGATGACGGTCCAGGAATTCCCGCCGAATGCTATGAAGACGCCTTCCGCCCCTTCAGCCGGCTTGACCCCGCCCGCAACCAGAACGTCTCCGGCGTCGGCCTTGGCCTTACTATTGCCCGCGACATCGCACGCGCCCACGGCGGCGACGTCACGCTGGGCAAATCAGAACTTGGAGGATTGCGCGCCGTTATGCGCCTGCCGCTGGACACGGAACGCCCCAAAGGGCTCAAGCACGAAGACGATTGAGCGTCCAAAGGAAACCTAATCCTTCTTCTCCGCCTCGCGCGAAAGCTCGCCCCCCCGCCGCACGGCTGCATCAACCGCTTTCCGCATCAGGTCTGGCATCCCGCCCGCTGACATCAGCACATCCAGAGCTGCCGCTGTCGTGCCGCCGGGAGAGGTCACCGCCTTGCGCAACTCGGCAGGCGACTCCGCGGCATTCCCGAGCAAGGCGCCAGCGCCCACAACTGTTTCACGCGCCAGCGCATTCGCCGTCGCTTCGCCAAGTCCAGCCGAGCGCCCGGCAGCCGCCAGCGCCTCGACCAGGAGAAACACATACGCCGGCCCAGACCCTGACACGGCTGTCACCGCATCCATCTGGTCTTCCTTGAGCGGTCCGATCACAAGGCCAAGCGGCTCCAACAGTTTGCCCGTCGCCACGCTTTCCGCATCGCTGCAGGCAGGTGAAAGCGCAAACGCCGTAGCCCCCATGCCGATCGCGCCCGGCGTGTTCGGCATCGCGCGGGCGACCTTCTCGCTGCCCAACGCCGCCGAGATCCGCGCAATGGTCACGCCGGCCATGATCGACACGATCAGGGTCTCCGGCGTTATCCACGCCTTCAACCCTTCGACCGCTTTGCCAAAATTCTGCGGCTTGATGGCCAGCACGAGAATGTCGGCAGGCTCGGCCGGCGGGTTGAGGACTATGAGCTTGTCGTCCGCTGCTTCCACCACGTCTTCAGTTGGCGCACGCTCGACCACCGAAAGCCGGCCGACGCCCGCAGCGCTCAGGTCTTGAATCCAGCCGCGCGCCATCGCCGAGCCCATGCGCCCGGCCCCGACAAGAACCGCATGCTTCAGTCGCGCGCCCCCCACGAGGGTGGATGGGTCCGCAGCCATCAAGCTTAAGCCTCGCCGTGTGTCTCGAAGACGACCGCCGCAACGGCTTCTTCAGCCGACTTGCCGGCCCAAACGACGAAGTTGAAGGCGGGCAGAAACTGGTCAGCCGCTTCAAGCGCCGCCGTCAGCACAGCCGCGATCTCGCCCGGATCCGGCGCGATGCGATCGAACATCGGGATAGTGTGACGGAACACCGCTACGCCTTCGTCATTCCAGTAATCGAAGTGACCAAGCCACAGCCGTTCATTGATCTTACGCAACAGCTCGGAGATCGCCGACTGCTTCGCGTTAGGCGCGCGCAGGTCAAGCGTCAGCGAGAAGTTGAGAGAGGCAGGTTCATCACGCCAGGCGAACATGCCGCCGAACTCGCCCCACTTCGTCATAGACGCGCAGTGGATCATGCCTTCTTCGGAACGCTCACACGCCCAATCAGCCGCGAGCAGGGTCTGCTCCACGACATCCATTGCGCGATCAGTGAATTCGGCGGAGATGCTGTTCAGTTGCGACATCTGGTCCTCCCAGAATCACGGGCAAAGCCCGCTTCGATTGAAACGCTATAGAGCGTTGGCGTGTCTAACAATGGCGGCGTGGTTAAGGGTTTGGAGATGAGAATCGCGCTTAGGGACGCCGATCCGCAAGCTCGCCGCCGCCCAATTTCGCTTCCAGGTCCGCGACGCGGCGCTCCAAAGCTTCTGCCTTTTCAAGCGCTGAGCGAGCCAGAGTCTTCATGGCCTCCAGCTCTTCACGCTTCACAAGGTCCATATCCGCGATGACGCGCTCGGCGCCTGAGCGGAAAAGCGCCTTTGCCTCATCATTGGCAGCCTGGGCCATTCCAGCGGCGCCCTGCATCATCCGCGAGATATCGTCCATGATCGGGTTGCGGGTCTGCATATGACGACTCCAAGTGGTAGACCCCGTCGCCGGAGCCGGTATCTATATGGCCCAGCAGGCGGGGGATTTCAAAGCACCCCTGCAATGGGATACAGCGTCGGCTCATGTACATCCCCCTGGAAATCCCCTTCCCGCGTATAGACCCGGCGGCTTTCACCATTCCGCTGCCGGATATGCAGCTCGGACCGATCCATCTCGGGCCGTTTCCTGTGCGCTGGTATGCGCTGGGTTATATCTTCGGCCTGTTGCTCGGCTGGTGGTACGCCGTCCGTATCGTTTCCACGGCCCGTCTTTGGGGCGAGGCGCCCACGAGCCCGCTGAAAAAGCAGGATATCGACGATTTCGCGTTCTACGCGATGATCGGCATCCTGCTCGGCGGCCGCATCGGCTACATTCTTTTTTACACCATTCCCTACGAAGCGCACAAAATTGGCGGCGACCCGCTGTTTGTCCTGCGCATGTGGGAAGGCGGCATGTCGTTCCATGGCGGCCTCATCGGCGCAATCGTTGCTGTCATCGCGACATCGTGGCTGCGCAAGATCCCCTTAGTCAGTCTCGGCGATGTCGCCTGCGCCTCAGCGCCGATCGGCATTTTCCTTGTCCGCATAGCGAACTTCATCAACGGCGAACTTTACGGCCGCCCGACCGACGCACCCTGGGCTATGCGCTTCCCGGATTACAACTGGACCACGCGCGAATGGGGACCGGTCGACGGCAAGCCGCTCGTCCACCCCAGCCAGCTCTATGAAGCCGCACTCGAAGGCGCGCTGCTTTTTGCTGTCTGCGCGGTCGCGGTCTGGAAGTTCCGTCTGTTGCGCAAGCCGGGCATGATCGCCGGCATTTTCCTGATTGGCTACGCTATCAGCCGCACGATCGTGGAGAACTTCCGCGAGCCGGACAACTTCACACAAGGCATCATGCCCCAGTGGTTCACCATGGGCATGTTGCTGTCGATCCCGATGATCCTCGGCGGAGCATATCTCATTTGGCGCGCCAACCGCGCGGCCGGCGAAGCGAAACCTGCGTGAGCGCGCTCGCGCAACGTATCATCGAGGCCATCCGTATCAACGGGCCGATGCCAGTCTCGCTCTACATGCTGATGTGCCTGCACGATCCGGGCGATGGCTATTACGCCACGCGCCCAGGTTTCAATCATGACTTTACCACGGCGCCAGAGACCTCACAGGTGTTCGGCGAGTTGCTTGGCCTCTGGGTCGCACACGAATGGATGCGCCTCGGGTCGCCCCCGAAATTCTGGCTTGTCGAGCTAGGCCCAGGCCGCGGCGCGATGATGGCCGACATGCTGCGTGCCGCAGGCAGCGTGAAGGGTTTCAATGACGCGGTCCAGGTCGCGCTGGTGGAAGCCAGCCCTGCCCTTCGGAAGCAGCAGAACGCGATCCTCGCACGCCACGAAATCCACCATTTCGACGAACTCGGCAGCGTACCGCCCGGCCCCTCTATCATCATCGCCAATGAATTCCTCGACTGTCTCGCCATTCGGCAGTTCGTCCGCGAGGGAAATGGCTGGCGTGAGCGGCAGGTTGGCCTCGATCGTGACGGGCATCTCGTTTTTGGCGCCGGTCCGCCCGCCGATCTGCCGGCTGACGTCATCCCCGTCGGCGATCATGTTGAAGTCGCGCCCGCGCTTGAAACCCTAATCGGCAGCCTCGCCGCGCGTTTCCGCCAGCATCCCGGCCACGCGCTCTTAATCGATTACGGCCCCGACGATCGCTCGCCCGATGACACTCTCAGGGCCTACAGCGCAGGAACGCAGATTCATCCACTCGCCCAGCCCGGACTCTCGGATCTTACCGCCGATGTCGACTTTCCACGTCTGCGCAAGATCAGCGAAAGCGAAGGGCTGGCCGTGCATGGC
>Ga0138256_10000295_pt1 | contig 57330 bp, 62 predicted proteins | sample KNB2016incub_MG_FD_105486 | JGI IMG/M metagenome (GOLD analysis project Ga0138256, IMG submission 105486) | Active sludge microbial communities from wastewater in Klosterneuburg, Austria - KNB2014incub_MG | ecosystem: Engineered > WWTP > Activated sludge > Unclassified | place: Austria...
ATTATATTTACAAAATAATCAATCAAGACGGTATAGATGTTGATGTTGAAAAAATATCTGACCCTGATTTTGTTGTAATGATTAGGGAAAAACAAAAGAGGTATAAACTTGACAACGGAAAGGTGGTGAAGGAATGAGTGAAAATTCACAATATGTCAGGTGTCCGAATTGTGATGCAGTTTGGGAAGCAGACGAAGTAGATAATCAAATCTGCGAAATATGTAATTACCCAGATCATGAGGAGTGGGAAAAGTTCAAAAAAGAAAGTGAGGGGAATAATGAGTAAAATAAAAGAAGGCGACCGAGTTAAATGGTACGGAAGGGATCCAGAGGAAGGGTTCTCGTACGAGCTCATAGGAACTGTTACTTTTGACTGGGAAAAGAATTACTACAGAGAAACAGTTAATGTAACATCAGACTGCGGAAGAAATTTTCACGAACTCCCGAAGTGGCAATTAGAGGTAATTCCGGAAAAAGATATGGTCAAAGTAGAGATATCGAGAGTGCTTTGTAGTTCCGGTTATGTACCTTACGTTGTCAGAGCTATTCCTTTTGTTGCTATCAAAGGTGGTGGGCAGCAGTACTCAACTTTGACCGAGTTAAAGAAATTTTTCAAAATTAAAAAGATCAAAAAAACAGATCGCCGGGGCTGGGCTATTTCATCACGGTCAGGCACGAGATATGAATGGACAGTTTACGAGGCCTACATTACAAAAAATTATTTAATCTAAATAAAAACAAATTATGGCAAAAAAGAAAAAATCAGGAGCAGCTATTGATATAGTAAAAATCAAAGACACTGTAACCCAGATCGAAAAAAGCAAAAACATAATAGCAGCTGAAAGAGATAAGCTGAGAGTTCTTTACGGAGACATAGAGGAGTTGTTATATCTTTTTGACGAAGGCATTGAAGAAATAGAGTTAGGGAAAGAAGCACTTTCAAGAGGTATAGAAACACTGTCTCAACAAATTTAAATTATACTAAAATCAAAACAGTTAATAGTTTATCAGGTGGAAAAACATCAGCTTATCTTGCGGTGCATTACCCGGCAGACTACGAGATATTTTCGCTGGTTTGTATTGACAGGAAAGAGGCTGCTCCGAAAGACAAAGCAGTGATAAAATATGTGAACCAAAAACTTGAAAAGTTCATTCCTGAATTTGGTGAGTTTATAGCTACGGCAGAAGATGATGCAACTTTACAGGTAATGATAGATCTGGAACAATACATTGGAAAAGAAATTATTTGGGTTCGGGGTATGAGTTTTGACGATGTAATTGACAAAGGAACACAAAATCGGCTACCGAGCTGGGCAATAAGATATTGCACCGAGAAAATGAAGCTGCTCCCTATTTTTCTGTGGTGGTTTAATGAGATTGGTGAAAAATGCAAAATGAACATTGGGTTTCGTTTTGACGAGTTTAGCAGAATGGAACGGTTCTTTAATAACAGCGATCCCACTAACTTTAAAATACCAGTTAACTGTTCAGTCCGGGGAGAGAGACGGCAAAAACACGAAACATTTAACTGGAGATTTTGCTCACTTCCCTTAGTGGGGGGGGGTATAACAAAAGAAAAGGTTGGTGACTACTGGTTCAACAACGGCTGGGTAGGTGGAAATCTTTTTGAGGAAAGAAGGCAAATGTATTTTCCGCCAATATCTAACTGTATTGGTTGTTTCCATAAGTCAGAGGCAGGATTAGCAGCAATGGCCGAGATTCACCCAGACAAGTTTATTTGGTTTATTGATCAAGAATTAAAAGGAATGGGGACGTGGCTTGACAGCAGGGTTACGTATCAACACATATCTGACAACAAATTAGATTTGGCAAAAGAGGTGCTATTTGAACTAAAGCATAATTTACAAACTTGCGATACAAGTGGTTGCACAGACTAACAGCCCAAAACACATACTATAATTACAACAACAAACTTAAACTAAAAAATGCCAAAATAAAAATGAATGAATCTAAAACTAAGTTAACAACAAAAGGATATATAAGTATTAGCCTTATTATTTTTATAATATTGTTAATTGTCTTTCCTAAGTTACTTTATCCAATATTTCGTTTTTTTGAAAATTTATAGTAAAGAAAACAATGGAGAATAAATTACAAATAGGACAAGTCCTATTCCGAGAAAAAAGACAGAGGAGTAAGCCAACAGAAATAGAAAAAGTTACAATTGCTAATATAGGCAATAAATATTTTTATCTTGAAGGAGACCACAGACAGCATAAATACGATAAGCATACTTTGTATTATTATGACAAAAACTATTCACAAAGCAACGACCAGCTTTACAGAACCGAGCAAGAGATCTTAGACCGCTGGGAGATAGATAAATTGTCAGAGAAGTTAAGAAGTTATTTCGGTTTCTGGGGTGCTGCAAACAAAGGAACCTTAGACCAGCTACGCAAAGTAGCGGAGATACTGGAGATAACAAATGAGTAAAACAATACCAACATTAATATACGAAATGACAAACGACACAAACAAGTACCTTTTGATTATAGACACAGAAAAAGATATAGAGGGTAACACCAGATACGAGTTACTTCAGGGCTGTAAGTTAATAGCCAAAGGGACGGCAGCAAGTCAAACTCTTTACGATCTGTATTTCGAGAAGTATGTGCCGAAAGTACTGTTTCGGAAATTCTTAGAGCAGGACGAGGTTGATAAAATCAATACCCAGCAAAGATCATGGAAAGTTCACCCTTATACTTGCGGTGGTTCCGGCAGTATTCCGGAATGTAAGAGAGCAAAGCGTGAAGGTGACGAGTATGAGAGTGACGGAGTTTTGATAGCAACACAAACCGGCTGGGTTTGTCCTTGCGGAAAAGAAAGACAAGATTATGTAGGTTCAATTTTATTGTGATAAAGTTATCTTGCAACAAAAAAAATGGACGCACAAAAGAGATCTGTAAAAGGCAGAACAGATGCGGAGATCATTGATACACTGTTAGGAGAGCTGGAAAGAAAAGACAAAGCAATATGCAAACTAAAAGAGGAGTTAAAACTTGCAAAGAAACACGACAGATCTGGAACCAACGAATCAACTATCTTTTGGGATAAAAAATCTTTGTGCAAGTAACCATACAGATAGAGAAAGATCTGATCTTGACTACTACGCCACCGAGCCCAAGGCAGTCAGACTGCTATTAGAAATGGAAAAGTTTGAAGGCAGTATTTGGGAATGTGCTTGCGGCGAAGGACACTTATCAGAAGAAATGAAAAGGCTGGGTTATGAAGTATTTAGCTCAGATAGAATAAGCCGGAGTTATCCACTTAAAGTTCAGGACTTCCTTTGCATTGAAAACCGAGAAACAGAACACAACATTATAACAAACCCACCTTTCAAATTAGCGTCCCAGTTTATTTTAAAAGGTCTTGAAGTATTACAGGAAGGTAAAAAATTAGCTTTGCTTTTACCGGTTCGGTATCTGGAGAGCCGGGCAAGAAAACACATATACATGGAACACCCACCTAAAACAGTTTATGTTTCCAGCGGCAGGATTAAGACAGCAAGGAACGGGAGATTTGGCTCATTCTCTACAGGCACTCATTTTTATTCTTGGATAGTCTGGCAAAAAGGATATCAAGGCGAGACAACTTTAAAATGGTTTAATTGAAAATAGGGAATTGCGTATCGGTCTGTGACGGGATAAGCTGTGGACAAATAGCATTAGAAAGAGCTGGCATAGAGGTTGAGAATTACTATGCCTCCGAGATAAAAGAAAATGCGATAAAAGTAACCCAACATAATTACCCTAAAACAATACAGCTCGGAGATCTAAGAGAGGTGGATCCTAAGAAGTTACCAAAGATTGAGTTGTTAATAGGTGGCACTCCATGTCAAGATTTAAGCAGAGCCAGCAGCATAAGGTCTGGCTTGAAAGGTAAAAAATCAAGTTTGTTCTGGGAGTATGTTCGGCTTTTAGAGGAGTTAAAACCAAAATATTTTTTATTCGAGAATGTTGGAATGGAGCCAAGGCAAGAAGCAATTATAACCAAAGCACTCGGAACTTACCCGGTTAAGATCAACAGCGGTTTAGTATCAGGACAGTCAAGGGACAGATTATACTGGACAAACATAGGCCAACACTATCATAGTTTATTTAGTGACAGGATTTGTGCTATACCCCAGCCAAAAGATAAAAAGATTAAGTTACAGGACGTGCTGGAGAAAGGCTGGACTAACAGAGAAAAAAGCCAAGCATTATTAACCAGCGAAGGCCGTCCCTATACTAACATGAGATTATTGTTTCGCAGATATTATGAGATCAACTTTACTACGCTGGTTTTTAAGAGTAAAGAAATATATGAGGAGTGCTGCAAACAATATCAAGATCCGAACTCAAAAATATTTACCAAAGAGAATGTTCGGTATTTAACTTCAGTAGAAATGGAAAGACTACAAACAATTCCGGAAGGATACACGAGTGTAGTAAGCCGTGATCATGCAGGCTGGCTTATAGCAGACGGTTGGACAGTAGATGTAATAGCTCATATATTATCATATTTAAAAATTTAAGATCCTCGCAACTTCGTTCTTTACATACTAAGATTCAAAGGGGTGTCATAAAGACAGCCGCTATGTTATGATTGAAGTCATAGCAGCAGCCCCTTTCATTTTTTATTTTATTGTGAGGATCTTATATATTAAGGGCATGCTCACTGGGGGTGGGACTATAATTGGAGAGGTGCACCGAACCATTATGGATAACACAGGGGGGTTCGATTCCTCCGCCCTTGCCAAGTATTTAAAACTAAAACAAAACTATGGAAAAACCACTTATCTTTTTTGACTTAGAAACAACCGGAGTAAATGTTTCTAATGACAGAATAGTTCAGCTATCCGCAATAAAAGTTACAACACCAATCAATATAGGTAGTATTGACAGCCTTGTAAATCCTACCATACCCATACCGCCGGAAGCTACGGCTATCCATGGCATAACAGATGAAATGGTAGCAAAAGAATTACCATTTAAGGAAAAAGCTAAGGAATGGTTTGAGTGGTTTCAAGGCTGCGACTTGGCTGGGTTCAATCATGTCAGTTTTGACACACCTTTACTGTCAGAAGAATTTGCCAGATGCGGCTACGAGTTTCCGGATCCTACGACATTATTTGTGGACGTGAAAACTATATTCCACAAGAAAGAAGAACGCACTTTATCAGCAGCAGTGAAATTTTACTGTAGAGCCAACCATGACAACGCACACAGTGCGATCGAAGACGTTAAAGCCACAATAGCTGTTTTCAACCAAATGAAAAGGTTCTATCCGGATCTACCCAACACAACACAAGAGCTGCACGACTACTGCTTTAACGGCAAACCAATGGTGGACTTTGCAGGGAAGTTGACTAAAAATAATAAGGGAGAAATTACATACAATTTTGGGAAAAACATAAATAAGAGAGTTATAGATGAAATACAATATGCACAATGGATGATAAGTTCAGATTTCCCGAACAACACAAAAGCTATATTAAGAAGGGTTTTAAAGGAGACAGTATAAGATGAAAAAAACTTACTTAGCTTTTGATGCCACCAACTTTGAGTTTGAAGAATTTTTAACTCTTAAAGAGGCACAGGACTGGATAAAGGAAGTATCCCAAGACACTTCAGACGGATCTTTCTTAGAAGAAACAGAAAGCTGCAAAATATATATTTTGCATGAAACTGTTAAACTAAGAGTGACAGACAAAAAATCAAACTACGAGTATGAGGATGAAGACGACATACCGGAAGGCGTAATAGCTGAGGCGTGGCCATACAGTAACTCTTATGACGAAGTATGCGAGATAGTATTTGTCCCGGTATCAAAGCCGGTGTCAAAAATAAGAAAATTTTTAAATAAATATATTTTGAATGGATAACAGGTTAATAGAGGGCGACAGTTTAGAAATTCTCAAAACCTTAGAAGATAATTCAGTGGATTCTATCATAACTGATCCACCAGCAGGGATCTCATTCATGGGTAAACAGTGGGATAGTTACGATAACGCAACTTCCGGATTAATGGGATTCCAAAACTTTATTGCAGAAGTCTTTACAGAAGCAATCCGAGTTTTAAAGCCCGGCGGACATGCTTTAGTTTGGGCAATTCCGAGAACATCACATCATACTGCAATGGGATTAGAGAGAGCAGGTTTCGAGATCAGGGATGTAATAACTCACCATTACGGATCAGGATTCCCTAAGTCTATGAACATTTGTAAATCAATTATGAAAATGAAAGGCGATGAAGGAAAAGTTATAGGAACAGAAGTCATAGACGTAGGTATGCAGGGCGGAAGTATGCACAGTGGCAGACCGAGTGTAAGAGAAGTAAGAGAAGTAAGAGAAGCAACTGATCCGGAAGCTAAGGAGTGGGAAGGTTGGGGAACAGCTTTAAAACCGGCAACTGAACATTGGATATTATGCAGAAAACCGATTGCAGAAAAGACAATCGCTGATAATGTATTGAAGTATGGAACAGGCGGATTAAATATTGATGAAAGCAGGATAGGAACAGAAGAAAGGGAATATGATTTAACTATGACAAGCGGTAATTTTGAAACAACAGGGGGAGGCAAGAATAAAAAAAGTGGAAAGAAAAAAGTTGTTGGCAGATTTCCGGCTAATCTTATCTTATCACATTCAGCAGATTGTGAGCAGGTAAAAGGAGTATGGAAATGCAACAATGATTGTCCGGTTAAAGAACTTGATAAACAGTCAGGAATAAAGAAGTCAGGTATGATGAAAGCAGGAACAAAAAGACTAATGAGTGATAATCCGAATGTAAATACTTATGGCAAATGGGATCCCGATGAAACTTTAGACGACACATACGGAGATATTGGCGGAGCAAGTAGATTCTTTTATGTAGCAAAGCCAAGCACAGAAGAAAGAAATAGAGGTTGTGGGGGGATAGAGCCAAAAGAAAACACGCATAGTACTTATGGGATACATTCAGATGAAGGGCTATTAAACAATGGTAGGAATCCTGAAAATCGTTCAAGAGCAGTTAGCAATCATCATCCGACAGTTAAGTCAATAGCTTTAATGAAATATTTAGTAAAGCTAATCACTAAGAAAAACGGAATTGTTTTAGATATGTTTGCAGGATCAGGGACAACAGGCATAGCTTGTAAATTGGAAGGATTCAATTATATTCTTATCGAGAAAGATCCGGAATATTGCGAGATTATCAAAGCGAGATTAAAGGCATATAACCGAGAGGAGACTTTATTTGGGTAGATACAAGCAGCTGTTCACAAGGGGCGAGTTAAAAGCTAAGTTAAATTATATTAGCGACAACAAATTAACGAGCTTAGTCTATGGTTCATATTCTTATGGTAAGCACATAAAACCAATATTAATAAAAGGCGTAGATTGGTATGAATCAAAACTTGGAAACATATTTTACTATAATTCCGCTTTGAAGAAATTAAAAAAACATTTGGGAATTAAATAAAAGAAATTGACTTAAACAATTAATTAATTTAATTTTGTATTAAAAAATAGTGAATGGATCAGCGAGCACCGACACTAAGCCCTACGCCATTAATCACATTACCACAAGATCCTAATGAAAACAGCAGTCCGTTAGATAGCACCATTGACCTTATAATGGGTTCCGAAAAAGAGATACAACCGTCACTCCACGCTTTCAATCAATTATTAGCCTCGAACAAAGTACAGGAATCTTTAAACAGAGACATACAGTCTTTGCTTATGGGTAGTGAAACTTTCATAGGAGAAATGAACGATGAAGATTTTTCATACTTAGATCCGATGTCACAAATGCCAATGCCTTATCCTTATTTGCGTAATGCAGGCAGAACCGAGGGAGCCAGACTAATAAAGAACAACAGAATACTTGATTTAAAGAAATTCGGGAAACCGTCATTCGCACGAGAAGAACCGGGCTTTGATCTTGCACCCAGCGATCCGGACTTAATTCTTACTACTTCCGAAAAGGAATATCTGAAACATTTAAAAATCCAACTATGCGATAAATTCTTTTTTAAAGTCGGAGCAGCAAACCCATGTATAGGTTTGGGCTCATGGCTGGGATTAGCATATCAAGACTGGTTTGATGTGGACGATATCACTTGCGAGATAAGGAGAGCCGGCAATGGATTACCGTTAGGACTTCACTTAATGGATCCGGCTTTAATCAAACCTATATTACCGAGAGCCCAGACCAAAGGAGCAAGTACAAATGTTCGCTGGGACGTATTTGAAAGTAAAGACGTTCTGGAGAAAATTAAATCAGTAAACCCCAAACTCGGATTCACAAACAATGAGGTTAAAGATCCGGAAGATCTTTATACATTCCTATTCTACAAAGACAATAAAAGATTAGCGAAGTACACGAATTATAAAATGTTCAAAGCTCATTTTTTCCAAACAACTGACTACAGATACGGTTATCGAGGATCCAGTGTAGTGCAGCAAGGATTAAGAATGATCACAAATATTTCTAATTCTATAATGTATAACGCCAGCAACTTTGACAACAACAGAACCCCGGCAGGTATATTAGCTTTCCAAGGTGGTTTCACAAACCGAACGCTTTTACAGAATTACAGAACTATGCTTTACAGTTACTTATCTAATGCAAACAACCGACACAGAGTACCTATGTTTGGATTGCCGCAAGGTGGCGATATGAAGTGGGTTCCGTTTGGTGGAAGTAACAGAGATATGGAATACAACCTATTCATAACTTTACTGTTTACGATTTTAGCGAAGTTATCCGGAACGTCACCGGAAGAAGTCGGACTATCCAGTTACGAAAATGCAATGCGAGGTTCCCAGCCATTTGATAAAAGCCCGGACGGAGTGTTGCAGGTTTCCAGAGACAAAGGAATGAACTCATTCTTATACCATATCGAAGACACACTAAACTCTACAGGCGTGTTCCAGCAGATAACAAAAATGAGAGTTAAGGCAAGGTTCAATGGTCTGGTTGTAGAAGATAAGCAAGTAAAAATAAACTGGGACAGCAGCAGACTAATGGTAGATAGCAGCTTGAATGATATGTTAAGAGAAAAAGGTGAGGAACCGGCAACTATGATGTCAGGAGACATTAACATTTATGATGTCAAAGCTCCGAACAACGCAATCGTACAGCAGACAATAGCGGCCAACGCCCAGAAGGCACAGCAGGAAAAAGCTGAACGTCAACAAGCTATACAGGCACAGCAGGAATCTCTTAACCAAGCAGGAGCAGGACAGCAAGGTGGTGAGGGAGGACAAGAAGGAGAAGGGCAGCAAGGTGGGACTAAGAACCAGCCGGAACAAGAAGGCGAAGACCAACAACAACCCGAAGATAAAAATTTAGTTGAACAATATGGAGAACCCCAGCAGTAAATTTTATTTAAATCCGGACGGCAGATTAACAGCCAAGGGCTTGCATGAAAAGGTGTATGTTACAGGTATTGATAAAAAGACAATAGATAACAAAGGGGAGCCTTTGAAACCTACGAATCCGGAAGACAGTGTAATCTTTTGTGTGAACACAGATTTAATATTCGGAGAATGATATCGCAGCAAAGCATAGAGAAAATGTTTATAGATACGATTAAGCTGGAGAGTTATGTTAAGGAAGTATCCGAAGAACTTAAGAAAAAAACTTTTTTAACTATGGACTATCTGGCTTTAGATAAGTTTATAGCAGGGTACTTTTCCGGAATTGAGAACACGATAGAGGTTTTAATGACAAGAGCATACATACTCGGTCAGGTAATGGCAAATGATCCAACCCGGAAGCTGAAAGGTTTACCGGAAATGAAGGACTTTAAAAGAACCACCAGATCAGAGGCAGCGTTGGAGTATGTAAGTAAGAGAGGGGCTTATGCACTCCAACAAGCAACTGATCAAACCAAAATGAAAACCAGAGAAATAATTTACCGGGACTTAAAAGATAACTTGGGCTGGAGATCTATTGCAAAACATTTACGACAAGAAATAAGAGAAGACGGAGAGCTGCAAAGGTTCTGGACAAGAGTAGCGATTACAGAAACCACAGCTGCTATTAACAACGGCTACCTTGTGTCAAAAGAAAAAGGAACTCTTGTAATTGGACAAGGCTACGAAGATGCTTGTAAATATTGTAAGGACTTAATCATTGGTAAGGTTTATAGAGTAGGAGACCAGCCAACCGAAAGTTTTGAGGATCACGATCCGTTAAGCAAAGAGTATAAGAATTTAGTAAAATACTGGGAAAACTATGTGTGGGTAGGCAAAGACAATATAGGCAGAAGCGGCAGCCCAACAAAAAGAGAGGCAGGAAGTAAGACTACAGTTGCAAGACTAAGGCACGAGCTTTACTTCCCGACAGCTCCGTTGCATGTCCTATGCCGCTGCAATTGGGTGTCATTTAATCCCAACATATTTTTTGCCGACAAAAGAGGACAGTTTATTCCTAAAACCAGTAACAACAAAGCAAAGTGGGAAGACTGGTATTCCAAAAATATAAAAGATAGATTTAATTAATAAAATAACCCCAAGAAAATGAAAACTTTAACTTTAGCTCTACTGCTCTTAGTAATGTTTGTAAGTTTTGCATACACCCAAACAGAAGAACCAGCAGCACCGGAGACACCAGTTACACAGCTCGATGCACCAACTATTCCGGCAGATCCGCCGTCCGCATATACAGAGAACTATGGTTTAAGAATGTATCAGCACGGTGCTTATCCTTCAGCAGACAGTCTTAATCAAAATCTTATGGACATAGACGGAGCTATTAGGTCTAACAGATCAGCAATACTCTTTTTATGTATGGCAGTCATTTTATTGGCGGTTCTTGTTGTTTCCCAAGCATATAAGATCAGAAAGTTAAGCTAAAATTAAGATTTTAAAAACGGAGGGTAATGGAAGCAGAGATAATCAAAAAGTCCGGGAAATATTATTATGACGGAGAGTTGTCAGCAGGCAAACTTTTAAAGTCAGACGGAGAGAACGAAATTAACGTCAACAAGTTTGATGCCGTTAAGATCGGAGAGAGAGTATTTCTGTTAAACCCAACCACCGAAGAATTTGTAAATCTACAAATCAGAGACGGCCAGTATGAATACATTTACAAATCAGGAGACAAGTTTATAGTCAGGGATTCAGAGGGCAATGAAATAATGCCTATGCAGTGGTTACAAAAAGGTATGCAGGTAATGACCAGCGAAGGACTGGGGACAATCGAGGTATTAGGCGATCAGGTAGCTTTGATTAAATCCGAGCAGGGCTTAAAGAATTATTATGTTAAGAACTTAAAGCCGGCAGACGATAAAAGCGAGTTCCAGAGATACAGAGAATCGCTGAAAAAATACCAAGAGCTTATACCGGAAATCCAAACCGAGATCAAAAGCGATAACACAAAACTGCTTAAAGGTGCTTTTGATGAAGCGTTCCAGAGAGCTAATGCCGCAGCTCCAAAAAAAATCCAACCTCCAGAAATAGAAGCTCCGGAAGTAAAAGCCCCCAAGGTAGATAAAATAAAAGCAGAGGTTCCAAGCACAGCTAAGGCAGCACCGGAAAAGACAGGACTACTGGGTAAGTTAAAGAACTTGGTCAAAACTCCGGATCCGAACGCACCTAAGATCTTAGCCACTCCACCTTCAGTTGATGTTCCAGACACACCTAAACCAGTTCAAGAAAAAACAGGGCTGTTAGATAAGCTAAAGAACTTCATTAAAGCCCCGGAACCAAACGCACCTAAGATCTTTGCTGATCCGGAACCCGAACCAGAGCAACCGCCGGTTAATGTTCACCATGACACAGAGATCCCGGCTCCAGTTGCACATACTGAAAGCGTAAGATCACACACAGTAGATCATTCAGGCATAGCTCACACTTTTACAGACAGTTCTAATATGGAAGGGCAGGCAAACCATGTCTTAACTCACGTAGGACTAAACCCGGAATCAGTATCAGATAAAGATAAATATTTATATCATTACCATGTAGGAGACCATAAGGATCCAATCGTAACTGATAAATATTTAAATCCTTTAGGCAAAAGCAAAGACGAGTGGGGGCAGGATATACAACTACCTAAGTCCCTTGATTTAGCTAATGGGATTTATGTACCCGGAGAATCAGTAATTGACAAGAGCACAGGTCAAGAACACGAAGTAGTATCTCATATAGACCATAATCACGAAACAGGTGTGTCGAACCATAACAATATGCTGGTTAAAGATGCAGCAGGAAACCTAAAATCCATAAACCGTGGCGATGCCAAACTGTCTTCAGCCGACAGAACAAAACACACCATAGTAAAAACCGATGCCGGCAATAAACATTTACATGACTTAAAAGAAGGTGATGTAATAAACCACGAAGGACACAAACATTCAGTTCTGTATGCAGACCACAAAAAAGGTATGGCTACAGTAAACCAGACCACAGGCAAAATGAATTTTGTATCAGCACGTGATTATCACAAACCATACTTAGGCGAAGCAAAACCGGAAGTCAAAGAAGGACACATAGTTCAGATCGGAAAGCAGCAGTATAAAGTAGAACATGTAGGTGGTGATGAAAAAGGAATGTCAATCTTGAGTGCTACAGATAAGCTGGGAAATAAAACTTATCACGAACACCCAACAGCTAAACTCTATGATAAAATATTAAAACCAGCTGACTTACAGGACTATGACGGCGACACCAACTTTAATAAAAAACCTAAGACCACAGGCAGTGAAGGCGAAGAAACAAAACCCGTAGTAGATGATAAGTTTAAGGAATACACAGCCGGTATAGATTCAGCTGAAACAGTTTTAGAGCAGGATAAGAAACACCCGACCTTAACAGAAGAAGGCCACCAGTACCTAAAAGATAAGCACGGTTTAACTTCCGAAGAAATAAATAAGATGTCACCAGACGAGGTTATGTCTAAGCTGACAGGTAAACCAGTTTCCGAAAATCCAATGCCGGAAACAGCCACTCCGGAAAAAGCCGAAGAAGAAAAACGTCAGAAGATCGAGGGAGTTAAAAAACAATACTTTGACGATACTATGGAGAAACACGATAAGCTCTATGGTGCTCACAATAAAACCGAGACAGAGGACGGAGCTGTTCATAATGTAGGTATCGGAGGACTGGGAATTAAAACTAAAAAAGAAGGTGGTACAGAAATAGTAAACCCAGAAGTTCCGTTAGGTAAAAATAAGATTGCAGTAGTTCATGATATTAATACAACTACCGGCAAAGTAACTTTCAGAATGAAAGGCGATGATCCGGGAGACCGTAAGAAGTATAAAGAAAGAAACCTAAATGATTTCAAAACTCATGTAGCTGAAAACGAAAAGTTAGAACCAGTTAGCGATGCAGAAGTAAAGAGCAGGCAAGTAAAACATAAAGGAGATTTCCAAGAAAAAACAATTCAGTCTGTTACAGATCATTTCCTTAAAACAGGATTAGAGCCGACAAAAGAAAATATTGATTTAGAATTAAAAACTACTAATGGAGCTTTAAGGCAGGAAGTTGAAAAACATTTCCAAAAATATGAAAAAAACCATAACAAAGAAAAATCCAAAGGCAGCATAGTAGCACACCCGGAATATGATAAACTGGACTTAGATAAACACCTAAATGAAATAAAGGATATTGATAAGCATGTAGGAAAAGGAATTACTGAAGACAGGGGATATCAGAAAGAACAGGTTAAGAGAGACTTAGCTTTAGATATTGCGAAAGAGTATCACTCTAAGGGTATGGATTATGATGAAAAGCCGGATGCGGAAGCAACCCACGAAGATTTCACTAAGCACAGAAACTTAGGTGGCTCCGATGAAGAAATTCATAATGAAGTCAGAAAAAATATTGACAAGTTTAAAGAGCAAGACAAAGTTGAGAAAAGCAAAAAAGAAACAGCGGAAAAACAGAAACAGGCAAGCCTAAGCATTGAACAACGTGCTAAGATGTCTGGTAAAGATTATTTAGACAATGTTTACAATAAGAAAGATGATATTAAAACGCACTCCATTAACGAGCAGCACGGAGTAAGCCAAGACAGAGGTAAATTAGCTTTTAACAACAACCCGACTTATCACAACACAGAATTTGAATACCATATAGTTCCGAGAAGTAAAGTAACCGTATCTCACACAGCAGAAAAAGGAGATCCGAAAGCACCATTTATTCCTAATCCGGAACACCCAAGTTCAGGCCAAGGCCGGGAAGGTTATCACAGCTTAAATATAAAAGGCGAAACCGACAGAAAGAAAGTAATGGAGATAGCTGATAAACCGGAACATGATCAGTTAATCAATACTTCCAGAAGTGCCAGCGATCAAGCACCACCATTGATCGATGCAAAAGGTAACGCAATCAATAACGGCAGATTTATGGGTATGGATATGACAAGCCCGGAGAATAAACAAGCACATGTAGATTACTTAAAAAGCAAGTTACCCGAAATATTCCCTAATGCAACTCCGGAGCAGCACGAAGCAATGAAGGCGAGCATAGACGAGCACCACAAACAAGGTGATATGCCAATGCTAACAAGAGTGCCGCATAACAAAACCGATAACGCCCCTTACCACTTAGGCAGCCACGGAGAGGATTATGGCAAATTTGCTTCAGCTACAAATGAAAGCAATATAAAGTCTTTAGATAAAAACGAGAAAATAAAAACGGTTCAAAATGCACTTAGCCATGAGGACAAGAAAGAGTTCCATTCACTGATTCCGGAAAACACAACCGTTGCGAGACACATCACTAATGTTAAAAAAGCAGATGAAATACTGGACTTAGCTCAGAAGAAAGGTATTCTAAGTGATACAGAAAGATCTACTCACTACGGAGAAGATCGAAGGTTAAACGATGAAGGCAAGAAGTTTATAAAAGATCTTTACGATAATATGTATTTCGGTAAAGAGCATAACGACTTAGCAGAGAAAAACAAAACCTTAGCACAGCCAATAATAGATTTCCAAAAAAAGCATAGCGATCACCTACGAGAGGTTCACCACTACGATAAAGCCTATGACTTACAGGGAGATCTCACAAAAGTTTTAAAATCTCATATCGTAGAGAAAGGGCAACTGGAAGGACAAGAAAGAATTGATGAAGACAGCAAGACAGTGAAAGGGCTAAAGTATTTAATGCAACATGGACAGAAAGGTGTAGATAGCGAGGGCAAACCTTATGATGATCAGAAAGAAGCAATGGAACGATATGTTAGAACAGTTAAGAGTTTGAAAGACGGAGGTAGCGGTATGTTTGGTGTTTCAAAAAGAGATCAAGATGTTGAAGGTTTAAAAGATAATTTCTTTGACAAGTACGCAAAACTTTATGATGCTAAGAAAAAAAGCGACAGCTTAAAAAGCCAAGACGTACCCCCAGTAGAAAAAAAGAAAGAGGGAAAGAAACCAAAGAGTGACGGAGGAATAAAAAAATCTTTTGAAGGTTTACAAAAAAGCCACCTATCAGCAGAAAACATTTCCAGTATAGCAGTAATGAACGGCGACAAAATTTTAATGGGACGCAGACGTGATTCAGATAAATGGACTTTACCCGGAGGACATGCAGAAGAAAACGAAACTCCGGAAGAAACAGGGCTAAGAGAGCTGGAAGAAGAAACTGGGATTAAGGCTGACAAACTAAAATCACTTGGCAGCGAAGAAGTCCAGAACCCAAACAGCCCAAAACTAAATATCCACTGTTTTAAATATGAAACAGGCGAAGGCACGAGCATGAGAGATGATCCGGACACAGAGGTAAAAAAATGGGTATGGATTTCTACACCTATTAATAAAGAAATTTTAAATAATTTACACGCAAAGAAAAACGTAACCTTAAAACTGTTAGGCCTACAGGAGTGGGAATGAGAGAGATAAAATACATAGTGTTGCATTGCACAGCAAGTCCACAGACACAAACAGTCCAAGCTATTCTAAGTTATTGGAAAAATAACTTAAAATGGAAGACGGTAGGATATCACCATTTGCTTGACAGCAAGGGAGTGGTTAATAACTTGCAGCCGATAGAGTTACCAACAAACGGAGTAAAAGGTTATAACTCAAACTCTATTCATATTTCTTATATCGGTGGAGTAGATAACCAAGGTAAGGCAGTAGATAACAGAACTCCGGAACAGATCGCAAGCCAGATAAAACTTTTAAAGCATTACAAAGATATGTTCCCAAACGCAAAGGTTCTCGGACACAGAGACTTTCCGAAAGTTGCAAAGGCATGTCCGTCATTTGATGTTAGTGAATGGTTAAAGACAATTAATTTAAACAAGGATTAAAATTACAGCTGAATGGAAGCTCCGACAGTAGAGCCAATATTTATTAGAAAATCGCAGTTAGATATGTTTGGTGGCGTAGCACCGGAAGTCCCGAAGATCCCGGCCAACCCAAAAACAGAAAAGCTCGGCAACTTATCTATTGAACACAAACAGATCTACAACAACCTTTTAGATAAGCAGAAAAAAAATAAATTACTTCCGGAAGAAAACGGACACCTAAAGAACTTTAACCAGTATTTAAGTGGGGGCATAACACACGAACAGCTGAAAGGATACATAGGATATAAGCAAAACGAAAATCATTTACCATTATTTGGCAATGCTCCAGAAGTACCGAAAATAGACGCACCTAAACCAGCACCGCCACCACCACAGGTGAATAAAGTCGAAGCTAATACAAACAGCAATTCACAAGATCACCCAGCCCCATTTAGAGCTAAAGATTCCGATGCGTTAATTCACTATGGTAACGTAGGGGACGTTAGGGGAGAAATTGGAAATCCAAAAGAAGTCTTAGAGGAAATATCAATAGACAAACTCACACCAGACCATTTTGCAGAGATTAATCATAACAGAGTAAGCGATTACGCTAAGCGAGACACCGAACTTCCTCCTATAGAAGTCCATAGAGATGGCGACGAAAACTTTATATATGACGGGAACCACCGCTTTAAAGCTGCAAAAGCGAAAGGGCAAAAATCAATTAAAGCGTGGGTATCTACCGTAGGTAATGACGGATTTGAATTAGTAAAAGCGGATACCCCAGCACCTACGGTTGATCCGGTAAAGGCAGACACTCTACCCCAAGCGGATAAAGTAGAAAAATTAAAAGAAGTAATAAATCACGTAGCCGGAAAAACAGGACTGTCTTTTAATAAAAGCAGAGACACTAACTCATGGTACTTTAAAGACGGAGAAAGGGCAATTAGATTAAGTGATCACCCATCAAAGTTTGTAGAAAAACAGACGAGTAGAGACTACGATGCTTTAGATTTAAACTTAAATTATCACCCAAAAGAAGCACTTGTCCATTTAATTAAAGGCACGAACCCTTTTGAGGGTTATACGAAAGGGGACAAAATAAACCACTCCTCGCTTGGGGATATGGAATACCTTGACAGCGACCACAAAAAAGGTTGGGTAGAAGCCTTAACGGGAGATAACAGACGCATTAAGTACGATATAGGCAAATTTTTAGGACAAGGATACAAAGATAACACTAAAGGTCTAAAAAAATCCCAGCTAAGTATGTTCGGTGACGAACCACCAAAAGTGGATCCAATCAAAGTAGATACCCCCAAGGTAGATCCGGTTAAGGTAGATACTCCCAAAGTAGAACCAGCCAAAATAGACGCACCGAAAGTAGCTTCAGTATCAGGTTCAGAGAATTTCCTTAAACCAGAGCACAAGTTAGAATCAGAGGACGGTGTATGGAAAGTAAAAGGCGACAGTGCTGCTACAAGCCAGTTACATAGCTGGTTAAAAGATAAGTATAAGAAAAAAGAAATCTATACCTACGGAGGATTACTAAACTCCGGCCACCCGGTAGCAGATAAAGTTAAAGAGCTGCATGGTGACGACAACAAATCAATTTTCCAACACTTCAACAAAATAACAGGCCGTGAAAGCGGCAGAGAGCTGGGAGTTGGTGAGAACCAGTTAAGAATGTCATTAAAAGATTCAGCCGGTATGCAGTTAGGCGATAAGCATTTCCAAGTCCCGGACTTATCAGAAGAAGCAAAAGTAGAACGAGACAGTTTCCCAAACGGAGCCGCACTCCACAACGCCCTTAATAACAGAGAAGTTAGTCCGGAGCTGCATAAGTGGCACAGAGATTATACCTTTAACAGTTATCATAAAAAAGCAGATTCAGGCGAACACTATGAAAGATCTTTATACAATAACAAGACCGAGGATTTTGGAAAGCCAAAAACAAAACCAGAAGATAATTTAAAACCTAAAGAGCTGGAAAGATATAATGCTTTGAAGGACGCACATATAAATGAACCTTTTACCGACACTCATAAAAAAAGATTAGAAGATCTCACAGCTAAAGATAATAACAAAAAACATTTATCTGAAAAGTTCAGCCCAGAAGACAAAAAAGTTTATGATGATATTTTAAAACAGAAAGATGAAACGAAAGCATTAATAGACAGCAAAGATTTAACACTTGCACAAAAAGAGCCGCATAAAGCAAAGCAAAAAGAGCTGCACGGACAAGAAACAGAAATGCTTGCTAACTACAGACAAAAGCTGGGCTTAGGCCGAGGTGACGAAACAGGCCAGAAAGGGTTCAGTTACACAGAAGGATTAAATGATGATGAAGCAAAAGAAATGGATCACTTAACCGACAAACAAGAATTTACTAAATTACATTCAAAGTACACACAGGCTCCGGAAGAAAACCATATATCAAAACTTTTGAAATATCCAATGAGTAGCAATCAAAAAGTTTTTGATGATAATAACGAAGGCAGCGGAGCACAGCCAACAGATTCCAAAGCAGCAGGATTGTTTAGTGATAACAAACCAGCCCCCAGTAGGAACAGTGCCGGCATCGACGACAACGAAGACGAGGGCATGGATCCGGAACCAGACTTAACAGATCCTAAGCAAAAGATCGAGAGCCATTTCCCGACCACAGGAATTGTTTCGTCAGGTTCATTCCAGAAAACACTAAAAGAATATGGACACAGGCCGCAGGATTCACAAAGGCCTTTCCCGGCAAATAGTACAATTGAGTTCAATGGTGAAAAGCACTCAGTAGAAAGGGACGGTGGAACTTACCTTATGACCAAGAATCTTGCTACAGGCAAAACAGATGTGATCCCAAAAGCCGATGTAGAGCAATTCCCAAGCGACCGGAAGATACCCAGAATTGATAAGTTCTCGGTTGAGGACTTCATGAACGAGCACGGAGACGAAGGCTTATCATTAGAAGATGTTTACTCAAAAATGGGTTTACCGGACGATATTAAAGGCAAAGACCATATTAAGAAAAAACTGAAATCCGCTTTATTACAGCTGGAGCACCACCATGAGACAGGAGGGTTCCACGCACCAAAAGTTGAAAGAGAAGTTGGAAAAGCCCACCCGAAAGAAACAGATGAAAAGGAGAAGGGCATACTTTACAAATTAGCTAAATCTATGTGGGATTATACAGCCCAAACCATATCATATATTAAAGAGAAAATTTTAATTAAATCTTATATGATAGACTTAACAATACAGCAAAAAGAAAAATCAATATTTGAAAAATCCTTAGAAGGAAAAAATATTTACGAAACTCTAATGGTCTTGTCCGAGGAAGAAAAATCTTTATGCAAAACCTTAGACAATATACAAGCTGCAACTTTAATGAAATCCGGAATACCGTTAGTGGGATTTCTAAATAATTTACTTAGCGAAACCACAAGATACGTGGTAGAATCCGGCAGCAGATTCGACTTGCTTAAATCAATGGATAATGGAGGGTTTCAAAAAGCCGTTGATGCAGCAGTAGCTTATGAAGAAGAAGAAGAAAAATACACAACTTACAAATACATTAAACCAACGCAGAATGTCGAAGATAACAGAGATGCAGAAACAGAGGAGTAGTGTTCACCCGGTATGGGACGACGAGGACTATGCAAAAAGACTTCAGGTAGATAACTGGGATTCTTATTCACAGCTAACAAAAGACTTTGACCAGATGTGCAAAGGTATGGGAATAGACCAACTAAATGCAAAGTTAAAAGATGTAGAGAAAGCCTACGAGCACGTATCGAACTCACTGGAAGCCCAGAAAATGCGAGGCCTTAGTGACCACCCCGGAGAAGCAATGAAAAAAACACTTTACACAAAAGGATTATTAGCTGATCAGATCAAGACAGCAAAATCCTACAGGGAAAAACTATTGAATGAAAATACTATAAACCCTATTTCTGAGGAGAAATAAATTAATGGCACATGAAAACTTGCAGCCTAAATACTACACCGAACTCCACGATGCAGTATTAGAAATATTAGGCGAAGAAAAGTGTAAAGAAATAAGTACCATTGTAGGAGCAAAAGATACCTTCAGTTTTGCTCCTATTGTTATATACCTAAAACGAATAGAGATCCAGCAGCTCTTGTCGGAGGGCAGTTTATCGTTTGAGGAAATAGCGAAAAAAGTAAACGTGTGTACCCGGACAGTTCGGATAGTACACAGCCTACGTCCGCAGAAAAAATTATTTTAACAACCAACGTATTTTTTTGCAATCACCGCTTTTATCTTTGTAGTGTAAAAATCACAAAGAATGAAGACGGTTTCGCAAGTACCTTTCAGAATAGACACATTTAAATCCCTAAACTCTGAAAAAGATTCAGAGGAGGGAGTTATCAATTATCAGGTTGGAGGTTACATTTCCACCGAGGATATTGACAAACAAAATGAGGAGATCATTCAGAAAGGTATCGACTTTCATACCTATGCCAACCACAGACGATTAAAATGGGAACACAGTCCTTCAGCAAAAGCTAATATCGGATTTGCAGAAGATATCCAATTAAGAAAAGGCGGCAAGACTTATATGCTTGCACGCATTTACGCAACCCCCGGAACACCCCAGTATGACACAGCCGCCGAAGCAGTAGGAGACATTAAAAATCTACTTGCCTATAACAAACAATATCCTAACAAGCCCAAAGACTTAGGTTTCAGCGTCGAGGGTGGTAAGTTAGCTAAATCCGGAACTAAGGTTACTAAAAGTATAGTAACAAATGTAGTGCTTACTACTTGCCCTATTAATCCGGGAGCAGTGGTGGACTTTTTCAAAAGTTTTATTGCCGGTTCAGAAGTATTGCCTATGACAGGCACAGAGGCTTTGAGACCAGAGCATTTAGACGGACATACTAAAAACATAAAAAATAAAATGAATAATCTTAAATCCAAAGAAGACGCAGTTAGCTTTTACAAAAGCCAAGGCAAGTCAGAAGAAGAAGCACAAACCTTAGCCGAGACATGGCTGAAAGAGAACACCAGCAGAATGGCTATTTCCAAAAGCATTAACGATGCGGTTGACAAACTTGAAAAAGCGATAGTTGATAACGGATCTACCGTTACCAGACTGGAATCTATGAATGTAGAAACCATGTCAAAATCCCTTACAGGATCTATGACACCGGATTCAGAAAACAAAATCAATCCGGCCAATGTGATGGCAGAGGCAGTTCAGCTGCAAGTGCAGTTAACCAAAGCCCAGCTCGCAGGTTTCGCAGACCTCGCAAAAAGTAACAGCATAAATCTGGAAGCGATCAAAGACAGCATGTTGTTAATGAAATCATTTCACGAGAGCATGAATGAAGTAAAAGACCAGAACGCTGCGGTTCTTGAGGCCAATGATCATTTGGCAAAAGAGATCGGAAAGATTGATACATCGGTATCCACAGAAAATCTTGATAAAGAAGAAATTGCCGCTAAAGAAGAAGTCAAAGCAGGCGAAGGTGATGTTAAGTTCACCCACAACCAAGTAATTGAAGCACTCCAAAAAAGCTCAATGCAGGCTTATGACAAGGGCGACAGAGGACTGGCCAGTCAGTTTGACAGACAGTTAATAACAGCTCAGGCATACGGATACAATCTGGCAGCGGAAGGTTTTCCGGCAGAAATTAAATCAACAGTAGAAAATTTTTACAAATAAAAACGATTATTAACCAAACAACCACAACTTAATGAACAACATAGTTAATTTCGGCAATTCTCAAATGAAGGAGTTACAAGAGCACTACGCAGCCATTGAGAGTATGCAAAAAGCGTGGATCGCTGGAACCGAGTATAACCCCGGATCTATGACTGATTCACAGGCAGGACGACCAGAAAGTTTAGATCCCCAATTTGTAAGTTTAACCCACAAAGCAGACGACTGTAGATTATGGCAGGCCATACCCAAAGTCAAGGTTGATTCCCCAGTATTGCAGTTTGCAAGAAGGTTAGGAATTGCACAGGCCATAACATATTCAGAGGGTGGCGATGTCGGAAATATCTCGGATAAATACGACAGACAGATTGACACCGTTAAGTTCATCGGTGTTAAAGGTGAAGTGTCCGGAGTTGCTCAGGAGACTAAGTTCATTGTTGATGCGGTTGTGGAAGAAACAGAGAATAAAATGAAAGCTCTTATAAGAGGGCTGAATTTATTGCTCTGGCACGGAAACGGAACTCTTAACCCACTGGAGTTTGATTCTGTAAGAAATCAGGTAAAGATAAGAGCAAAGAACGCAAATGTTCAGGTTCTTGATAAAAGAGGTAAGAGGTTATCCTATAAAGATATTATGCACGGCAACAGAGTGATCTCAAAAGAATACGGTAATCCAACCGGAAGAAAAGCATGGACTTCGGTAGAGGCACTTGATTCATTAGTGCATGACGAGCTGGAGAACAAGTCATATATGACAAACTGGCCGAACGGAATTAACTTAGACAGAGTTATAGATAAGCCGTTCAAGTTAGGAACCGGAGAAGGTCGTTTTGAGTATGATCTGTTTGCAAGCCCGATCGAACCAGCCAGATCTATTAACGGTGCTACAATTCTGAACGCAGCAGGAACAGCTTTTGCTGCTAACCACTCCCAAGCACCAACACAGATAGACGCATTATCCCCGACAGTTGTACCGACTTCAACAGCATTTGCATTGCCTTCAGGCACATACAATTATGCTGTATCAGCTTTCAACAGATTCGGAGAAAGCATTGCTCTGGAATATTCGGTAGTTGTTGCTGGTTCAGGTAATATGGTGGACTTCGGAACAATAGCAGAATCCGCAGCAGTTTCAGGACAAGAAGCACTCGGATTCAGAATATACAGGAGAGACGGAAGCCAAACCGATATCCACGACTACAGGTTGGTTAAGACGGTTTCCACCTCAGCAGCACAGCATTATGATGATAACGAGCAGATACCGGGAACCTCACACTTGTGTTTGATTGACTGGGATATGAACGAAGTAATAAGATTCTGTCAGCAAATGCCGGTTTACAAATTACCTTACGGTATCAGAAAAGATGCAATCGAGTTTCTGATTAAGCTGTATGGAGTTTTACAAATCAGAAATGCGAACAAAATCTTTATAATCGAGAATATCGGTGATCTACCCAACACAGACTAAGCTATAACTGGATTAAAAAACAATTACAAAAATATAATTATTTAAAATAATGAAAATACTTAAGGCAATAGGGCTGTTACTGATGTTACTCTTTGCGGTGTCATTTGTTAACGCCCAGACCAATACGTTATCACCGGTTGTTTACGAGGGTAGAATGGGAGTTCAGGTAGAAATGACAGATCTGGACGCAGCTGACGAGGATTCAACCACCTATGTGGATTGGACACCCTTTAACACAAGCACGATATCTTATTTAATCCAGTCAATGACAAGTGCGAGAGTAGCAGTACAAGATACCTTTACCGTATATGTCATGGGTTATATGACTTCATTAAGTGCACCAATCTATATGGATACTATAGCATTTACCCCAGCCACAGGAATAACGTCAGCGGTAGGTTCACTTTCTATATCCTCGTCAATAATTACACCCTACGTAGGATTTAGAGTAGCCTCAGCTAATGCACCGGCAGATAGGAGACTATTTATTCAGATGTCAGGAGCTTATGTAACAGCGGTAACAGCAGCAGATATCAGAGCCAGATATAATGCCGGTAGGTATGGCACAACCCAGTAAAACAAACTTATAAAAAAACTTATAAAAATTATATAGCCATGTCAGAGAACAAAACTGTAAAGATGCAACTGTTAGGACTGCACGGAGACAACAGAAATATTGTCCTAACCAAAGATCTTACAATAGCCAACGCATTCGACGGACATTTTGAAGTGGACGAGGTAACAGCTAAGACACTCTACAAAAAATTCAATGCAAACGGAGAGGAATTGCTTGTAGAGGAAGGCCACCCCAAATACTCAAAACCTATGGTAAATACCGTAGAAAAACTGGAGACCGTTGAAGAAGTAAAGGATGCTATGTACAAGGTCGAGGCTGAGAAAGAATTACTGGAAGAAGAAATAGCTGTACTTAAAGAGGAAATGGAAGATTTAAGAAGGGAGCTTGCAGTACTTAAAGAGGTAAAAACAAAGCCCCCGACAGAAAAACCGGCAGCGAAAGACGGCGATCCTAAATCAGACAAAAAATGAAGCAGTTCTTAGAATCCTATACAGCTAAGATCGTAGAAAGCGGAGTAACTCTATTGGAAGGTATAAGGCCGGCACTCCAGCTAAACATTCCGGATATTGCTGAATACAGCAATGTAACTTTTGATTTAGCTACAGGTGTTACAGATCAGGAAAGAGTATTATCCCCGGTTGACGGAGCTAAGTTTCTTGTACTGGAGTATGATAAGGATATAACTATCAAACTTAACGCTAATTCAAACACAGCAATAGTTCTTAACACATACGGAACGCCGGCAGCAGGGAAGTTCTTTTTAATGTCAGCAGCAACAACGTCAGTATTTTTTTCCAACGCATCGGGCAGTGTTGCTAAAATAAAGATGTTTTACGGATACTAAGAAAAGGCACTTAAGAATATCAAATGCCCGACCTAACGACAAGTAGGGTTGGGCATTTTTATTAATACTATGAAATCAATATCACTAACAAGCTCCAATAAAATATTTTTAGAAGATCCGACAATCACGGAAGCCACTTTCACTATAACCTTTCAGGTTATCAATGAAGTAGGTTCTTATGTTAAGAACGTAGATGATGCAGACATAAGCAACGTCAACGCAATTTACGATAATGAGCAAAAAAAATGGTATGCAACATTCCAGATAGCTCCGGACACAAAAGGGAAATATTTCAGGTTAACATTCGACATTAAAGATACAAATGGTAACTTTTATCCATCAGACCATTACTTAGTAGAGCTGGTAGTATCAAGGAATAGCTCTACTGTTCAGCTGGTTCCGGTATCTTACTTCAGGGACTATATTTTGCAAAGCGGCTTAGATGAAGGAGTTCAGCAAAAGATAGCCGCATATCCGACAGATGCTATACAAGAGTTATTAAGTGCGGCCACCGAAGAACTCCAGAACGAAACAAAGCTGGTATTTACAAAAAAAACAAAACAGGACGAAAGACATAACTGGCACGGAGAGAGCTTAAGAGAAACATGGTGGTTACTACAGACCTTTGAACGTCCTATTGTATCAGTAGAATCTTATCAGCTATGGTTTGCTAACAAGAAAATCTTTGACTTAGATGTAGATGTTGTGAAAAATTATTTATTGATTCATAAAATCGAAGGCAATTTACAGTTTATGCCGACAGTCGGACAGCCTTTTGCACCAACTTATATGAACAGCTTGGAATCTACGCTGATGTCATTGGTACACATGCTACCGGGATCCAGTTATGTCCCGGACGTATTCAGGATCAGCTATACTTATGGATTAGATTTTATGAACCTTGAAGCAGAGGAGCAATCAGGAATAAGAAACGCAATAGCCAGACGAACAATGATCAACTCGGTGTTCATAGTCAATAAAGATTTAATGAAAGGTTCAGAAAGTCAGTCAGCGGACGGAGTATCGTATTCGTTCAGCAACAACGCCAAACAGTGGTTTGACACAGAGCAAGCTAATCAAGACAAATGGGTATGGAATTTAATGAGAAAATATAATACTTTAGTAGATATTAATGTAGCATAATGATACAGCAGACACAACAGCAGCAAATAGAAGGCGAAGAAAAGCAATTCCCGGACGGAGGAGTTCGGAAATTAACTCATACACCCGGCGGCGTGAACAGGTGGATATCGGTAAAGCCCGGAGAAGACGGTGGGGACGGAAGCGGAGGAACGCAGGCAAGTTCTGGTTCAGCAGGCAGCCTGACCATAGAGCCGGAGAAACCATTACAGGAGATCAACAGAGAAGACTGGGTAGAATACAATAAATACTTAACCAGCGACAACCCTTACTTATCTATAACTAATTACGAAGAAGGTTTGGGGATCTGGTTAAGCAAGACCTATGAGTATGACAGCAGAGTTGCTATGTTTAAGGAAGACCAAAAGCTGCACGGAACTCCCAGAGAAAAAGAATTAAACGACATTGAAGATTTACATGTTTTAAATAGCAACTATTTCTTAGCAATCCAGATGTACAAGATTTGTGTTTTAATAGACATGATCCAGAAACATGACCACAGCTTTGATTATGACACAATGATATTACAAGGTTCAAACTGGAAAGACTTTATTGATTACTTAGACAAAGCAAAACAAAATGAGCAATAACATACTACCATTACATGCCCAGCAGAGACTACAGGCAAAGTTCGGAAACTCTATGAGTGAGCCAAACGCCCTTGTTTATTTTTCAAGAGTATGCAGCTGTGTAGCAGCCAATCAAATGCGGCCTGATCCTAAATGTAAAGTATGTGTATATGGACAAGTTTATGACAAAGTTCCGGAACAAATTTTAATGACACAAACCTCGATGAAGTTAGATAGATCTGTTAATGATAAGATGTATAACTTTTACATGGGGGGAGCCCGGATAACAATCTACAAATACGATAAAGCTCTAAACCCTTACAAGGCTTATAAGTCTTTATCCCAGTATGATGTCATTGTGGTTCCGACCGACATACGATCAAACATATCAGCAAACATTTACAAAGTTAAAGATTCTTTACTTAACTTTAATGTAATTGAAGTAGAGAGTGTCTCAAGCATAGAGAATGACACGGACACAATTTACAAGGAAGGCACAGACTACACAGTAGAGCTGACAGATGCAATTTCAAGAATAGTTTGGATTGACGGAGCCAACCACCCGAAAGAACATTACACAGTCAGGTACCTAAGCAGTGTAAACTTTTTAGTCTGGGAAGACAACCCTAAGAAAAGAGGAGCAGCAGACGGCGAGGATCCGAGAGTAGTGTACTGTACTTTACGGCCTTACTATGATCCAAACAAATCACCGTTTTTGGATATTAAAACAGATCCGCCAAAAGTAAATATTTATGGATAACCCAAACCCGATAGTAGAATTACCGAGAGTAAAAGATGTTAACGAGTTTGACAGAGTTAACACAAACAAAGTGGATACAGGAGCAGTGTTCGATGCGGAGAAAAGATACGCTATGTTTATTCAGAAGAAAAAGAATTTAATGTTACCTTTAACATTTCAAGAACAAAAAATCACAAACATATTATCATAATGAAAAACCTAATTCTTTTATTAGCACTCTTGATCACCACAGTAGCGTTCGCACAAAAGCAAATGCCGCCGGAGAAGGGTATGTTAACCCCGGCAAACAATAAGCTGATTTTCACTAATGATACAACCAATATAGAAGTTTGGCAGATCATTTTGAAAAACGACACAGCCAGCAGGACAGACAGTGCTAAGTTTTACGAGATTGTGGATAATACAGACACATTAATTTTAAGATTCAAAAACGCAAAGACCGGAGTAGAAGACACGATCGTTAATAAATCCGGATACGCACAAGATTATATTTTAACAAAGCCTATAGTGGGTAAACTAATGGTGAAGTTACTCAGCATAACAACCGTAGATGTTTACCTAAGAAAAAGAAAATATCACTGAACTCTGTAAAATTTTGAACCCCAAACAATATTTTATAAACAAGGAGATAATTGAATTGTTATTAACTGAATTAAATACTCCAGCTAAATGTCGATCTCAATGGAATTAAATACACTATTAAATTTCGGAGCCATTATTGCGTTAGGTATCATCGGCTACTTTTTAAGATTGCACATGACTGATTTCCTTGCCCATAAAAAGGAAACCAGAGAAGTTGTGGCCGAGACAAAAAAAGAAATAAATCTTGTTAAATTTAATTATCTGGACAGGTTCTCCGGACTTACTAAACAGGTAACAGAGACCAAAGAAAATTTACAGTTGCAGATTCACGAAACCGAGACCAGAATAACAGCTTTGTTATTAGAGAAACCAAATAAAAAACATGATGAATAAACTAATCAGCAACAGGCTAATAGGTTTAATTGTGTTACTGTTAATGCTGGCTTTAAATGCAAACGGCCAGACTGTTGAAGAAAGACTAAATGCTTTAGAAAAGCATAAGGCAAGAGTAGATAGTGCCTTTGGCTGGGGCAACCCACCAATTGTTATTTCGCCAGACAGTTTGAAACAGCCGGTATATGAGGGCATAACTTACATAGATAACAATACCGATTGCGTTATTTACAACGGATCATTCATGTTCAATGGTAAGTGGACTAATTACCTGAACAAAGGCGGAATATTGTATATGATCACAAGCGACAACGGATTGAACGGTTGGCAATTGGCACAGACTTCCGGAGCTCCCTATGGCAGTATCCTTTTAGTAAACGGTGCTTTCAGAGGCAGTGCCCATAGGTGGTGGGGCGGATTATGCGATAGTTATTTTTATGGCAGCACTAATGGAATAAGCTGGGCAACAATGAGTATGGATCGGACACAACAATCTGGGGAGGACAGAAACCTATTATATGACAATGGTTTGTATAGAAATTATATCCGGGTAAGACCGAAACCGAGGACGATTGGATATTCGGAATCAAACAATTTTACTTCATGGACAAGGATTGTAGAGATATTAAAGCCGGATGCGAGTGAAGTAAATAAGCAATTCTATCAAATGAGTGTGATTAAAACTGACAGAGGTTACTTTGGGTTATTGACTGTTTATAGGATCGGAGATAATGGCGAAGACGTAGAACAGTTTCCACCTTATAGTTCAGAGGAGCATACAAGTGATTTACAGTTAGCTTATTCAGCCAATGGAAAAGATAACTGGATCAGATTAAACGGAAAGAAAAATTTTGTAAACAGGAGATCCGACATTAAACAGATATTTGGCTGGTGGAGTGTTATTGGCAACACAGCTTATATCTATACTGCTGAAAGTAAGCGAAGACACACAGACTGGGAAAATGCTCACAATACCGCCGGTAACAGATACTTTGCATGCCGGTACAAAATAGAGTTATCAGATTTATACAAGTACATAAATTAAACCAAACAAAAAGGAGTAGAAATGAGAACAGCTTTAATTGCGTTATTGTTAATGCTGGCTTTAAATGTAGCAAACAGCCAGAGTTTTTCATTAAGCACAGGCGTAAGTTTAGGATTAATAATTGACGAGCAAGGTGGAATAACCCAAGCAGAAGGCAATTATGAACTCCAGACCGAGGCAGATCTTGGGAAATTCAAAGTCAGTGCAGTAGTTTTAACTATCTTAACACAAAACCTACCTACATTTTATACAGGTCTTCAGCCAAAGTATCAGGTCTGGGAGGATCAAGTAAACAGAGAAACCAAAACTACTCTTGATCTAACAGCAAGATACTTATATGCGTCCGGGGGCGAACAGTTAATGGGATTGGGGGCAGATTACTCAGTGGATAAAACTATTGTAAGTCTTAACGGTGACTGGAATTATAAAAATAAAACTGCTATGTTAAGTCTCGGAATTGGATATAAATTCTTAGAATGACAAAACGGCTCCAAATAAAAGAAAATTCGATTACAGACAAGGGCTTGACTTCGCAAGAATATCAAGCCCTTGTCAATTCTCAGCCGAAACAAAATAAAATGAGAAACAAAAAAGTTACCATAGACGGAATAACTTTTGACAGCATAAAAGAAAGTAAAGTTTATCTGGATCTAAAATTAAAAAAAGAACAGAAATTAATTTACGATTTTAAGCCGCAGGTTGTATTCCCTTTGTTACCACCAAAGGTAGGGAAAGTAAGAAAGTATAAAGAGAAACAATATGTAGCAGACTTTGTAATCTATGATGAACAAGGTAAGATTGTATCAGTAATAGATGTAAAACCAATGAAACGAAAAGGAGGCAAGAGAAATGATTTGTCCCGGACAGGCAAGTATAAAATGTCAATACATTTGTTTTATATAAAGTATGGAATAGAAGTAGAGGAGCTATGAAAGTTATAACCCAAAAACGAGGATCTCATGGTATCAGTATTCTTATTACATGGGAGAACGAGGACTTATTTGGAGCTGTTAACCGTGCCACGGACGAAGCATTTAGAAAAGGTATTGCAGCTTGCGGAACCTTAATGTATTCCACATGGGCAGAAACAGCCAGACGAACATTAAAATCTTCACGTTCTTATGTTCAAAACTTAGAGGAAAACAACGAACCGGAATATGGTGGCAACCCCTACGAATATAATATTACCCAGAACCAGCGAGCCAGAGACGGCAAACAATCCTTAGCAATTTTACTGGAGGACGGTATAGAGGCTTTTGATATGAAAGAAAAAATATTGAAAGGCAGAAAATCCGTAAAGGTAAGATTTGAATATGGATCACCAACCCAGTCACATACCCGGAAGCTATCAGATGAAATCCATAAGGTCGCAAAGAAGTATGACAAGTTCACTAATGACAGTTATGGTTTACGCCACAGCCAAGTAGAGAAAATGTTTGGATCCGAGGCCGCCGATAAAATTAATCCGGCCAAGACAAAAAACTTTTCAGCTTTATCCGGTAACTACCATAAGACAGGTGGTACAGGATTTCCGGCACAGGGCGGAACCCCCAGCTTTGGGTTCAAGTCTTCAGGGGGACTTCCGATGATCGGAGGAAAACGATTTCAGACTATAAACTACAAATGGAAGACACGAGAGTTTGAGAGAATGAAAGGAGAGGCTACTAAGTCAGGAGACAAAGTAGAGGTTCACACCTATGCAGTTTACAGAACGATCTCAAAAAAGAGTGCAGCAGATTCATGGATCCACCCCGGAATACGCCCAATGAAAATATTCGAGACAGCTACCAGTATAGCTGTTCCTAAGTTCGGGGAAATTATAATCACAACCTTGAAAGACGCACTTCCCTTCAAATCCTAAAATTTTAACAACCAACGTATTTTTTTGCAGTGCCGCCTTTTATCTTTGTAGTGTAAAACACGACCATTGATAGAGTTTATAAATTTTAAAGCATATCCGCACCCACTTGGAGGGGAAATTGACATATCTTATGACTATTCAGAGAAAATCACAGACAACTGTAAGACCTATATTTTCAAAAGCGATAACGAAATTAACGATGAAGACATTGTAGCGTTTTTAGATGATAAGAATACAAACCCCGGCAATCTTGAGATCTCACTAATCCAAAACTACTTAAAGAAAGCATGGGACTACAAAGTAAAACAAGGTAAGACTTACAGCTATAAAGGAATAATTGAAAGGAAGACAGTCGGAGAAAACGATACAGTAATAACGGAAAGATCTCAGATTGTTACTGCTAAGGTTGATAAGATAATATCGGAAGCAATCATACACACGGTTCCGATGAAACAGCTGGTAATGAACGGCATGGAAAAGTTAGTAAAGGCAATTGTAGAAAATGTTAGTGCTCGGAACACAGATCAGCCAACAGTAGAATTATCGGTTTACGATCATTACCCGGTAATATCAGAACCAACACAGTTCTTTGTAGTAACGAGAGCCAGTTCAGACGAAGGTATGAAATTTTGGTCAAATGTTTTTTATGAAGACAAAGACAAACTGATCAAAGGAGATATAGAGGCCGAGACGATTAATGTAACATGGATGACAGTGAACAACTCAATTATGCGAGATCAGATTACAAACATAATGAGAGGCGTTCGGTTCTGGTTAAGGAAGTATTTAATGAGGCAGTTTGAGACAGGTGTTTTAGGGATTCACATAACACTAATGGCAGACGGCGATGAAAATCCGGGCAACGAAATGCACTTATTTTTCAGCGGAATGTTAATACACTTTTTAATAGAAACTAAACTAACAATTGAGAAACCCAGCTCTTTGGCCGAGAACATAAGATTAGAGTGGGGTTTTGACGTAGAAAAGAATGGATAAATCAACCAGCAAAACAAAAGACGAGAAGAAAGACCAGCCAATAGAGCCGGCAGAAAAAATAGTAACGTCGCCACCCACGCCAGAGCCGAAACCCAAGCTAATTGACTTAGATGTTTATTGCGGTGGACTTAACCAGAACAGTTCAGACAAGTTTGCAAAAACGATACTTACTTCAGCGATCAATTCAAAATCCATTACCGCCGGTCTTAAGACAAGGGAAGAATGGGAATCAATCTATTTAAAACTTAAATTTAATACATAATGTTTAATTTTAACGGCAAGAATTACCACGTTCCTCAGACCTACGGGATTATAAAGATAATCCAGCTTAATGGTGGAGCAGTCCCGGATTTCAGCGTAGGAGTAATAATTGCGGAATCACCACTGGGTTGTCCTTATCAAGGAACTTACGGCAGCAGAGCTTTTGGAATAGATGAAGTCTTTAATGCTTATGATAATGTTCAGGCTCTTAAAGAAGACTACGGAGACGGAGATCTTTTAACTAAGTTTATATTTGCAAAGAAAACAGCCGGAGCAAATTCAATTTTTGTGCTTAATGCAAGGTTAAGTACCCCATTCTCGGTACAGCTCTTGGACGAAGGGGCTGCCTCGGAATCAATAAAAGTTGAGCCAAGAAAACATTTTTACGGTGTTGGAGGAGCCAGAATATCTTACTCGATCAGCGAATCAGCATCCTCAACAGTCTTAACTTCCGGAACAGCCACAGCAGGAACAGCGACCACCTTAACAAACAGTGGAGCTGCGTGGGGAACAACCCAGTATGTAGGTAAGTGGGTTGAGATTACAGGTGGTACAGGTATTGGACAAACCAGAAAAATAGCATCTCATACAGCGACAGCTTTAACAGTAGCGTCATGGACAACTACACCGGACACTACTTCGACATATCAGATTATAGAGCCTAAGTTTGTATTTACAATCACGCCGCCGAAGAATGTTAAGATGATAGGTTCTAACATAACATCAGGCGACACTTATATCTGGGTTAAAGGCATAGAAGATCTTTATCCGGGACAAACCATTAACATTACCAGAGGAGCTACTTCAACTGATACAATGAACTCGCCAGTCATAAAATCCATAGATCCTTTATGGACAAGCAACGGATATAAAGTGTATCTGGAGCCGACCAGCGATGTACCTTCAGCAGCGTTCGCAACTGCAAATTCATCATTTATATTTACAGTAGATGAAAACAGGAAAGAGGTTTATGAGTTTATAGGAGACGACTGGTCGCCAGCAAACATAGTTAAGGTAATTAATGATACAAGCAAAATAGTACTCTTAACACAGATCCATACAAGTTTACCACCAGCGGTTGCATCAACAACTTATTTTGGCTGGTATGGTTTTGCCACAAATACTTTCCCGACTTCGCCGGCAGTCACAACTTCGGACTACACAACCATAGCAAACAACTTACCAAAATGGTTTAAGGAGTTTGAGATTGCCTATAAAACAAAAATCAGATTAATAGATCTGGGAACCAGCACGGCAGCTGTTCACGCTTTATTCAGAGATGCAGCAGTAACATTAAGGGACAACCCAAATCTATCACCGGTTCAAATTATAGCAGGTACAGCACTCGGAGACACAGAAACAACCGGAAGTGCTGATACCAACTCCACTTACAGAGCTTACAATATTAACTCAGACGAAGTTCAGATAGTGGCTGGAGGTATAGAAGATCTACCGTCTTACTTATCGCACAGCTCTTTGATTTTCGGAATAAGAATGGCAAACTCGGTACTGCATAATGTAACCAGAGACAAACTCCCAATCAATAAAGTGGAGAAAAACTGGACGTATGCAGAATTAGAAAAACTGATCAAAGGTGGGGTTACTACCTATGCTCAGAACAAGAACGGAAGATATGTATGTTTCAGTGTTAACACTTATCAGGATCAGAGCCAGCAGTGGAACAAGGAAGATAAGAAGACTTATCTGACAGCTCAAAGAGATAAAGCTGATTTTGTTTACAGAGGTATTGTTGAATATTTGGACGATGTAGCAATAGGTTCAGATTCATCAAGAGCCGAGATAACCAGAGCTTTAGATTCTTATTTAACCAGATTCATTGAAGACGGAAACATAACCGGATATTCATTATCAGACAGAGCAGTAGAAGGTGGAGTAATTGAGAACGTGGATATAGATTTACCAGATCAAATTGATTATGTCGGTTTGATACTCGGAATAAGAACTGGAAGACCAGCATAAACTATAATTAAACCATAATGCCAAAAATATCATTTGAGAGAAAAGCAGCACATTACGAAGGCGACATTACGTCAGGAGTGTATAACCAATCTTATGTTGGTAACGCCTTAGAATGTTTGTTTGTAAGAGGAACACCATTGCCGTCAGACGTAAACTCCAAGAACATGATTGGCAGAGGATCTGATTTCAGTTTCAGAGAAAGTTATCAGCTGGTTCCGGTAATTGAATGGAACACATACTTTGTTCAGGAGTTGGTTCTCGGTATGCAGGAAATGGGATCCTTTGAAGTAAAGGCAGTATTCAATCTGGCCTTTAACGATCAAATGCCCTCGGTAAGAACTCTTGCATGGGAACTTGACAATACCATAATCGAGGCAGTAGGTGATGATCACCCGAACGCCGGATTGGTATTAAACGCATTTTACGGTCAACGCTGGGGCTCAAGAAGTCATGGCTGGTCGCCGCAAGGTCTGGTTAATGACAATGTTTCCGGATTGTACCGATACAGACTTTCAGGTAAAGAGTGGAAATTAAGAAATCCGTCAGCCGTATATCCGGGTGATGTAAAAGAAGTTGATCTAACAACTTCCAGAACAGGATATCCAATTCAAACAAATTAAGCTGAATGAGATTTGAGAGAAACCATAACCTTTACAGTCAAAGACATTGGAGAGTTTGAAGTATATAAAACTAAGACATGTGGAGACGAGTTCAAGATTGAAGCAGCAGCAGCTCCAATGTGCGGAGGTGGCGTTGAACTAATAAAGTTCAAACTACAGGTTTCGTCAGTTTACGAAAAAGTTAGCCAAGTCAAGGAGGTAAAAGAAAACCTTATGGACTTGGCTTTTTTTATGGACTTAAACGAGAACCTAAAAGATATTTACTCCTACGCAATTCTTAAAGTTATGCTGGTTAAATATCCGGACACACTTCCGGAAGATATGTTACAGTGGACAAAAGTAGAACTTAGACAGGTGTACCGTGCTTACGAGGTAGCACTTGCCCCCTTTTCAGGCGTTAAGCAATCTGACACTGACCAGAAATCTGGTGAAGGAGTTCAACAAGATAGACATACACGGGAAGACAATAGAGTTCTCGGATGAACTAAGCTGGTATTATGAACAGGCTTATGAGATCAAGAATATCTGGCGTGCCCACTACAACTACAGCTTAACAGATCCAAGATACTTAGAGGCAGACGAAGCGACGATATATGCTGATTACTTAATGTTCAGCACTAAGAAATTAGCGAGTTGCGGCTTATTTGCACAAAGAAAAAAAGAAGACAAGAACAGCAATATTAAGACCGAAGCAGATCTAATTAAAGCAATTGAAAAGGACTGCAATAATATTAGGATGAACAAAGAGAACTATGCTACTCCGGAGTTCATTCAGGAGTGTGAGGACGAAAAGAAACGGTTATGGAGTGAGTATATGGAATCAAAAAAACTGGGTAAGCCAGACGCACAAATAGCACAAGAAATGGGTGAAAGGTTCCAACGATTAACAGATATATCCAAACTTAAATACGCTGACAAGCTCGACCAGAAAAAATGAGATCAGAAGACATAGTATTTAACCTTAAGGGCGAAAACACAGACTTACAAGCCAAGATAAAGGAATCAGAATCCACCATGAAAAATATGGGGGAAAAGATGTTTTCCAGTAAAGAGCTTGGAGATCCCAGTGTACAGGCTAAAAAGTTTACTGAACAGTTTGGTAAGGGTTTGGAAAGTATGAAGTTCGATAAAAGGTTTGATATTATGAATAGTCTTATGGAGCAAATGAATGATCCGGGAACAAGTATGCAGAATAAGATGAAAATTGCCAAACGCATGGGAACTCTGTTAGACGAGATACACTTGATCACGCAAAGTAAAATAAGGGAGTATAAAAGTAAAGGGCAGGCAGCAGGGTTTTCACCGGAGCAAATAATGGAAGGTATGAGACACGGACTTGGAGAAACAGGCGAAATGTGGCTGGGAGCCGGCGAATATTCAAAGCAGGTTAAAGAGTGGGGGACAGGAGAGGGGCAAGTAGGAGGACGTGGGAGTAGTAAAAATGCAGGAGCAGAAGATCTCGGAGTTTATGCTAAGAAAGCGGCAGCTTACTTAGTTGGTTATATGGTTTCTGATGCGATTAAGAATACTGGAGCTATGTACCAATCGCTGCAAATGGCAGAGGCAAATATATTCCAGAGAGCCGGCACCACCTTTGATTTAAATTCGGTAATGCAGACAGGGCTACAGACCAGTGCTATGCACAGGGAAAATATTATGACCGGCTTGCAACAGAGGAAACAGGGGTACGAGGTAGGAGGTCAAATGGCTGGTCTCGGAGTAGGTATTGGAGTAGGAGCTTTATTAGCACCTTCCACAGGTGGTATGTCTATGGGTATTGCACCCTTAATAGGTAGTGCTCTGGGTAGTGAGGTCGGTGGTATATTTGGAACAAAAGATATCACTGATGAAACCAGAAAACAAACCCACGAAATAGCTTTAGATAAAATGGTGGGGCAATTAACCGGCATAGCAGCCCAGAGAGTAGGAGTTTATGATCAAATGGACACGGCCAGAGCAAAGTTCAAAGCAAGGTCAGGAACAGCTGACGTAGGTGGGCAGGGCACCGGATACACTTCAGCAGAATTATATTCACTCGGATTACAGCAGGAAGGCGTAACAGGACATTTCGATAAAAAAACATTTACAGAGCAAACACAGTTTTCCAGAGCTTATGGTTATAATCCGTCAGAGATCTATAACGCAGGAGTATCAACTCGTTATACCGGTGAAGAAGTAGGAGCTTCAGAACTATTTGCACGTAAGAACCTTGCTGAAAAGACAGGTATGGGTAGCAGATTACCGGAACTGATACAGGCTATAAACTCTTTGGCTGGAATTATGACTAAAGTAGGAGCTAATGTCAGCGAGGCAAGCGTAATGCAGGCAGCTAATTTACCATTTATGTTATTCGGAGATACAGCAAGGGGACGTTTGGGAGATCAGGGTATGGAGACCTTAATGGGTATGAACAATATGTTCAACCAAGCTCCCGGTTCGGCAGGTGACGCATTTTTATATCAGGCTATGAAGCCAAAGAGTTTGTGGGACTTCGAGTTAAAAAAAGAGCAGGGTATATTCGGAGAAGGTAACTTAGAATCAGTAATGGATTATGCTGGCAAATTCAAAAGTCCGGAAATGGCCAGACACTTATTCCAGAGTATGAAAGGTGGATCAGCCTCGTTAACGGAAGCATTTGTAAGTAAAGGATTTTACCAGACCAGCGGAGTAAGGGAAGACGGAACCACTTATCAAAAAGGGGAAGTCAATAAAGAGTTCATGGAGCAATTTAATAAGATTGACATGAACACAGAAGAAGGTGCTCAAAACGCTGCGGACTTACTGGAGGTATCGAAAGACGCAATATCCGGAGCCGAGAAACATAAAAGAGATATGATTGAGGCTATGGTCAAAACAGGAGGTGACATAGCTAAGTCGGTTCGGGAAATGCAGATGAAAGATGTAGAAATGCAAAACGCAATTCTAAGTGACAAGAGAGCTTGGGATGTAATTACAGCTACTTTTGAAAGAAGTATAGGCAACTTTCAGGAGGCCGTAAATAAGCTGCTCGGAATAGAAACCAGCAATCAAGCTACAACAGATTTTGTCTGGAATATGTTTGAGAATGATAAGCCCGGTGATCTTAGAAAAAAAACATTAGATAGATTAAAAGTAGGAAAGACCAACATAGAGGAGTACTCAATAAGTGCTCCCGAACATGCCAGAGATCCTAACTCCCTTTATTTTGATCTGGACGATCCGGATAGACACGATCGAGATATTAGTTCAAAATATTACAGGCACGTTTTCAGGAAACGGTTAAAGATAAGTCATGAGGCACTAAAAGAGCTTGGTATAACAGAAGATCTCGGAAGGCTACAGGAAAACATAGACGAGCTGGCAAGGAAAAAAGATCTGGATTCAGAAGATTTGTTCCCACCGCCCCCGGATCCAACAAACAATCCCAACTATGATCCGAACTTAAGAGCTGAGGGGAAAAAAGGCACTACTGTTGTAATAAATATAACAGCAGCCGACAGGGCTGAAATACATTCGAGACTTGATGAAGCATTAAACAATATGGAGACTATGGCAAACCCAAGTAAAATACAGACTAACTTTTAATGACAGAGTTTAAAACCTACATACCGAAAGTTAAAATCCTTAATAAAACAATTTTAGGAAACGACTATAATTTAGGTGAATATGTCAGGCGTGCTTCAGGGAACAGCAGCTTAACACAAGCCGCTAATACCATAGCATTAGATCTGGTTCCTACCAAAACAACCGAGTATCCCGGATATATTGGCTTGCACTCTATACCGTTCTGGTTAAAGACTATAAAGAAAGGTGATCTAATAACCGTAGGTATAGAAACCGAGCACAGCTGGCTTTACAGAATAGATTCAATTCGTAGAGTAAAAAGAACCTCGGCTACCGGAGCAGAAATGGGAGTAAGGATTATGGGCAGATCTATGGCCAGTGTATTATTAGATGATGATATCACATTTGCACCGGAACTATCTGTAAGCCCAAGAGCAGTAGAATTGCTTGGAGCATTAAGATCATCATTCTTAGGTTTCCAAGGTGGACTAAGAGGATTAACAGCAGAAGGCTCAAGTCATTTCTTAGACGGCAATCCAATAGCAGCTATAATCTGGATATTTATAAATATGCCTTCAGTAAATGCTAAAATATTTTATGCAGACTATAATGAAAAAGGAGAATTACTAAGCGGCCAGACCGACAAAGTAGGAAAGCTGTTTGACTTTGATTTGAAAATGTATGAAAAGGATTTACTTTACAACCAAGAACTTAACCAATATACAGGCAAGGTCTGGAACTATGTTATGCAGTGTATAGATCCTATGTTTTACGAACTGTATGAAGAAACAAGAGTTGTGGACGGAAAGCCAAGACCTACAATATTTATAAGACCAAAACCATTTGACAGAACTACTGATCGGAAAGATATTTTAGATTCCAGAATTTTGGAATTAAAATTAGAACGTAACGGCAGCATTGAGCAAGGCGACTTTAGTATCGTGAAAAGAACAGTGCCAACCGGCAACGACACTTCGGCCGAGGTGTACGATGTTATAGTAAAGGGATTTAATTCTAACAATGATAGCTACGACGCAACCATAGAAAGAGTATCTTTATTCTGGGACAACGAAAACACAGCTGATGTATCAACTGGAAGAAACACTTTCCTTACTTGCGTAGGGAATAAGTTATTCCATACGGTTCCGGAAGCAGAGGACTATGAACACGACTTAGGATCAAGCACAACAAACATAGTTAACTTCATTACTATGCACGCCCGAAAAGATCTGGGGTTCCAAAGTTCGTTAGCCAAGCTCGGATATTATTATCCATTAATAGATTGTTACTCGGTATTACAGTGGGGCATAAGAAGAATGGAAGCTCAAACACTGATGATGCACGCAGACGCAGAGGAGTGGACAGATAAGCACAGCAGTCAAATAAATGTTAAGCCATTAAAGGGAGCAAAAGTATATCCGCTGGAGACAGCCGTAATGTTGCGTGAGAGAGTATTCTCATGGTACAGATACAACCCACATTTTTTAGAAGGGAACCAGAGAGTGCTCGGACACGACCATTACAGGAAGGGCGATAAAATATATTTCCCACATCACTTATCAGATGAAGGGTATTCAGGTGGCATGTACTATTATGTAACAGGTGTTCGCTGGACATTTGATCTTTCACAATCCGGAGTAAATTATTCTACTCATTTAGAATTAAGCCGAGGCGAGAACAAACAGAGTTTGCAGGAATACAGAGTTAACAGTGGATATGATTTATACGATAAGGATATAGACAGAGAAGGTGATAGACAAAACCCAGTTATAAAGGTTGATGCAATACTCGCAGATCTCGGAGACGGTAACAACGCAGGCAACGACAATAAGGATAAGAACTCAGATAATCCTATCTTGGACACGGAAATAGCCGATACAGATCCGGAAAACCCTAATCTAAACGGTATGGCTTATAAGCAGGGATTAACAGAAAAATCCTTAGAGGCTTTTAAAAGTAAATTAGGTGACGAAGCAGTTCAAACACTAATCCAGACAGCGAATAAATACAGTATTAACCCTAATGTAATGGTAGGGTTAATAGATCACGAAAGTGCAGGGTTCAATCCTAACGCCAGCTCCAGCACTCATTGTCTTGGCTTAGGTCAGTTCAGCAGAGCAACAGCCAGACGCATGGACGCATTTGCTGACGGAGTAATCAAGGCCGGCAATCCTCCGAATGATGTAAGACGGGATCCAATAAAAAGTATTAAGGCAATAGGAGAGTTGCTGTATAAAAACGGATATAAGAAAAATCCAGTCTGGGCTATAATGTCCTATGGTAATAACGAACAAACAAGTTACTTCGGGTTTATAGCGGATGCAGTTAACAAATACCAGCCCGGAGTATTTACAGATAACGATAAAGCGTGGGCAAAGAGTAACTACGGTCTTCTTGCAAAACCAAAACCAAAGAAAAAATGAACCGAGTAAAAGACGATAACGCAGGATTATATATCAAAGACGCAGTAGTAGGTCAATTTCAAATCATAGAAAAAGGCGACTACAAAGAAACCGTATTAGCTGATGATGAACGCAATATTTATCCAATGCACACAGTCTCGGTATTAACGTCACAGTTTAGCAGACATGAAGGCTCAATAGATTTTCCAAAACCGTTTAGAGTAAAGCCGGACGGAACCATATTAGAAACAGGGGCAAAGGTTTTAATAATTTTCCCAATGGGTAAATCAAACCCGGTAGTATTAGGCTGTTTAAACAGACTGGGATCTCAGAACGAAAATTCACCCGGCCTCCAGATCGATGCAGATAATCTAAACAGGAAGACAAGAATAACAGCTAATGATGATTATATTTATGAGAGTATAGAGGATATAGACGGAGTTCAAAAGCAGCTTACTGGTGGCAGTTACTCGGTGAACGTAACCGGAGGTAACGCAAGTATGCGAGCTGATACAAATACAACAATCGAAGGTAAAACTGAATTAGCGTTACTGGGGAAAACAGTTGAGATAGGTGGTAACTTAGAAAGACCATTAGAGCCGCCAGATGATCTCTATAAAAACAAAGCCGAAGAAATATTTTTGTATGGAAAAAAAATAATACTCGGACACTCAAATGCCAGAGGTGAAGAAATCAAAGAAGATAAAAAAGGAACCATTAAAAACCCGGTCTTGCAGCCTACGGTTATGGGTACTGCTTTGGAAGCTCTATTAGAAATATTAGTGGACGAGATCATTAATGCTAAGTACACTGGCTCAGGTGTTATTAAAATGATCCCTACTTCAGCTATTATATTAAGACAAAAAGTAAAAGCAAGATTAAATAAAATAAAATCAAAAACCACTTTTGTATTATATGATCCGGAACAGGTCGAAGAAAACAAAGGTGGAGTTGGAGGTTCAGTATAATGGCAACATGGAAATCAGGAAAAGACGTAGCAAGAAGAAATATCCGAGACAGGATATATGCTTTTAAGAAAAGTCAGTATGCTAAGTTCCTTATAGAAATGAACTCAGAGGACGTGCAGGAAGCTAACAGGGAGGCGTTAAAGGAAGCCGCAGCTATGGCAGATATTATAACAGAAGAAGTTTATGCTTGGCACAGGAAAACAAGAAAAACAATAACCACATTAGGATCGCCGGCAACACAAACATCACTACCAGTATCAGCCGGAGCAGACGTAATATCCAGCGGAGTTTTGTGGGGCTTGGATCCATTATTTGACTTAGAAAACCCGGAGAATTAATGTTATCCCTATTATCAATACCGCCATTACCATATATAGTGTTTGAGCTGCTACGTTACAAGCAAGAAGACGTTACGCAGGAAGGACAAATACTAAGAGAACCAGAATCGCTGGACACAATTATTATGGACGTGCTACCGACACACATCACCTATAACTATTCCGGAAAGAACGGTTATAACATAGGTATAGGTGACGATAATGTAACCGTAGTAAAAGGCGGCGAAGCACCAAGGAAGATCTCATTACAAGGGAGCTTTGGAGCAAGAGTAATTCGCAGAGGTCTGACTATATTAGACGGTTTCGGAAGACTAAAAGAGTTTGAAAAAATGTTCCGGAAAAGTCAGTCATTAAACGATGCAATTAAGGATAAGTCCCCGGACGAGTTCAAATATATTTACGGTATGAATTTTTATGACTTCACACACTTATACTGGGAATCGGTAAACTTAGACACATTCAGCGTAAACAAAAACGCCCAGACCAATATTAACTTGCCGACATATACTGTAAATCTGACAGGGCTGGGAGAGCTGATCACAGCAACGCCCAAAGATCCTATGTTAAGAAATCTGAAAGTAGTAATTGAGTTTCAAAAAAAGCTGGAGGAAATGAATAAAGATTTAGATCACTTTACGGAGACTAATGAAGTAGCGTCTTTGGCCGAGGAGATCTTAGCAGACATAGAAACATTACAGTTTGCGGTGGACGGAGCTGTTCAAATGGCAGGGCAATATATTGGAGTTGTAGAAAACGCACCGAGCTTGTTAGGCATACCAACCAGTGCAAGCGGTGGATTATCATTCTCAAGACTATTAGGAATATGAATACTTTAAGTACATACCACACAATTTATGAAACAGCTATCCGGGCAGCAGAGCAACTGTTATTCCGGTATAAAGCCCAGATCACAGAAAAAGATACTGAAGACATTATTTTGTCAACGGTAAATTACAATGATTTACTTTACAGGGTAGAGAATATGATAGACACCTTAAAGCAGCAAAAAGTGAGATATAAGTTTGACAAAATGGATAGAGAGGAGTTTGAGGCTTTGGTCAGCAATGATCTCTTAGGCCGGAAGTCAAAAATAATTACAGTAGGGTTTGCACATAAGATCAGTGACATAGATACATTACAGTCAATATCGGAACAGTATTCTATAACAGTGAGTAATTTGCTGGCATACAATAAGTTAAGCAATCAGGACTTTGAGGACTTAAAAGAGCAAAGCGGAGTAATTCAGATTCCAAGGACAGTAGATCTGTCAGGAAACACAGCTTACAATGATATCATGGTGGTTGGTTCACATTCCGGAGAAAAGGCATGGGGTATAGACTGGGCAAATGAAATAGTCTATGATCCGGACACACAGGACATAGAGTTTTTATCAAACCAAGAAACTTTACTACAGGGGGTTCAAAATGCTTTTGGAGAAAAGGGCGATATCCCCGGCCACCCGGATCAAGTTATCGAGATACAGGCAGGCAGTGATTTAGATAGCGAGCTATTTGATTTAATGGTAATTGCACAGCTCCAGACTAAGTTACTGAAAGATAGAAGACTTAAAGATATTATTGATATTCAGATCACAACAGGCCAAGGTTCTAAAACTATCAATGTGGTTGTGACACCGATAAACTCGGAAGATCCGCTGGTAGCAACGATTAAAAATGTTCCAATAATATAGTGGGGTAGAGCAGTGGTAGCTTGCTGGGTTCATTCCCCAGAGGTCGGAGGTTCGATCCCTTCCCCCACCACTAAAATAAATACTCATGGATATTTATTTATAAAAAATGTTTATATTTGCTGTTAGAAAATGAAATCATCAGAAGAAATATCAAGTGAGATAGCAAGGGCGATCATTGCTGATCCAGATACCAACGTAACCTTTGTAGGAATAAAAGGTTCGTTGAGGGGTTATATCGATGCAGTGGCTTTAAAAATAAGGGACTTGTGGTATGATATCACACAAGCAAAACGAGACAGCATTATCGACACTTGCACCGGAGCAGCCTTAGATCAGTACATAGGCCAACGCAGCGGATTAACAAGGATGCCGGCCTCGAAGTCAGGCGTACTGCTAATACTTTCACATTCCCCTACGGTTGCAGCCAAAAACATACCAATCCCAGCAGGGACTATTGTAACAAACCCCACAACAAAAATACAGTATATAACGCAAGAAACTATTACAGTAGCGGCAAAAAACCCGGACTTAAGAGTTAATAACAAAATGAATTTAAAGACTATCAGTATAGCGGATATAGTCTGGGCAGAGTGTTCAATCGAGGGCGTAGTCGGTAGAGCACCGGCAAACAGCATTACTCAAATAGGCGTTACAGGAATTACGGTTAACAATCCAGCTCCAGCACAGGGTGGCTCAGATGCAGAGGACGATGATAGTTTCAGACAACGCTATAAGGACTACATTAAGGTTTTGAACAAAAACACGAAAGCATATTACCAAGCAGTTGTCAGATATTACAACTCGGAAATACTAAGATCTTTTATAGAAAAAGATTACACACACCCGGACACAATGAAGTTGACCGTAGTTAAAAAAAGCGGCAATCCATTTACCAGCGGTTATTTAACGGAATTAAAAAACATTATTCAAGAGAACAACAGGTGTGGAGAGATTGTAAATTGCGTTAACATAGATTTCACTTATATAACAGTAGAGTTACATGTATCCTTGATCGGTGAAAACGGAGCATTAGCAGATCGTAACCAGTATTTTGCAGACACAGCTGATGCAATAGCCAAGCACCTTGACTGGAGCAAATGGACATGGGGCAAAGCAGTATCCGTAGATAACTTATTCACAGTATGCCAGCAAGTAAGGCAGGTAGCAGATATAGAGCTGTCAACATTTAAGGTAAACGGTAAGAACACAACCTCGGTTCCGGTCGCTACTTTACCTTATTTCTTTGCATTAAAGATTGTGGATATTTCCAATCCTTCAGGAGCAGTAGTGCGAGAAACAGCCGAGATATTCCAGAGCTTTGAAAATGTTGTATTAGAACCAGAAGTCATATAATAAACCATTAAATAATAATAGTAATGAGTGCTTTAACTAACCTAAGAGACACAGCCTTAGCAAACCTTCCGGGAATAACGGATGCTGCTTACCCCGGAGATCCGGCAGGGACTTCAGCAAATAAAGATTACTTTACAGCTAATGTCCACAACTATTTAAAGATACTCGGACAGATCGCATTACCCAGTGACACGTATATAGTCAGTCCAGTTTATACGACTATAGACAATCCGTATTGCCCGAACATACAGGCAGCTGTTTCGGTTATTTCTGGTTCAAGCTCCTCGAATAAAAAGCTGGTGGAGGTTTTACCAAATGGCAGCAGCTATGCGGAATCGCTAAGTTTTTCTAATTCCCAGTGGATAGTAATTCAGGGAAAAGGTAAATACTCGGTTGCTATTAGTGGAGCCATAAGCATTACCAGTGGAGTAGTTATATTCCGGGGCGTGGATATCAAAGCCAATATAAGTGTAGCAGGTGGGGTAGCAATCTTTGAAGACTGCACACAAACAGACGGAGTATTTGCTCAGACAGGTGGAACCGTGATCATATCAAACTGCGGAAGCTGGGGGCATACTTCGGTTACAGGCAATGGCAACATATTATTTTTAGAGGGTATCAAGAGTGTTAAAAAAGGGACAGGTGGAGATGCTTTAAACTCAATCACGTTCCATGCAGGAATATCAACAGGCACTTATTGTTTTACGGACGTAAGATGTGAGGGGCTTATAAGCAACCCTTCGTCGGTGGTTCCGGAAATCTCAAATGTAAAAGAAAATGGAGCAGAAAGACCAGCCTACTGATAAGTTTTTCCAGACTGTAAACGTATCAGAGAAATATGCCGAGAAACACAAGACCTATCAGAAAATGATAGATAGCTACATAAGCCCCAAAAAAGCGGCAGCAAAATACCGGGAGTTTGAGGAGATAGTTGAGGAGCAGTTAAAGCAGCTCAATTCAATAAGGGAGGTTCTCGGTAAAGATAACGCCCCCAAGGACATAGATTCTAAAACTATCCTTGCAGCATTAGAGGCAGCAATTGACAGTAAGCTAAGTATCCAAGATCTGATTAAGATCCAACAAAAAGATCAGGACGCTTTAATTAAAATAAACTTAGCACAAGATGATATTTTAGGCAAGTGGCTGGACGCAAGACGAATGGAACTGAACCAGATCTCGATAGAAAAAATACTTACAATTTTGTGCGAACAGGTTCAGTGGGTTGAAGATCAGACCGAGCTTGTAGGACTAACAGCAACATTCAGGGAGAATACCCGAAAAGAAATAACCAAAGTAACCAGCGGTAACTTTGGTATGATGTTTAAGGAAGATATGGAGGCAAGGGGCAGGAGAGCTATATTCTTTAAAGAAACCCACAGGATCCGGAAGCTCTATAAAATCGGATTAAAGCAAGCGTCTCGGATTATGAAATTATATAAGGAAACAGACGGAAGTATTGATTTAAACATATTTATAAAAAACTATATAGAAAATGAAAAATCTGATAAACTTGCAGGGTAACACTATACTTGCCGTGTTCTTAATTATAATCTTGTTCATGGGCTCAACGGTCTGGACAAGATTTGACAGCGTTAAGCTAACAAGTAATCCGGCTTTGTATTTTGGCAATGCCCAAGACACAGTATCCAATCGAACAGCCGGCACACTGGAGTTTGGTTCTACAATTAAAGCCAAGTCCTTTATCGGAGATACTAATTTAATTCCCGGTAATGTCTGGCAGGTAGCACCGGCTTTCACCTTAAACACCTACAGGAAAACAAGCCCGACAATTCAGGCTGCAATCGATGCAATAGATTCTGGGGTTATTTCCATAGCTCCCGGAGTTTATACAGAACGAATTACTTTAAAGAGCAGAATTACATTACTGGGATCCGGTGAAAGAACTCACATAGTTCGCAGCGATGATACGTCCGCTGTTTATGGAATTAACTTATCTAAGGTTACTATAAAAAATTTAAGAATTACAGCAACGCAAACAAATACGGATACAGTGGTTGCTATTAAGATTAGAAACTCTTATACAGACAGCACTTCATCACCAACCATAGTTTTTGAGAATTTAAGAGTAGAAGCATTATTTACTTCAGGCACAGGGGCATCTATATATGGGATATCAGCCGACAGTGCCTCGTTTACACTCACAAATTCTTATGTCAGGGTAGTTGGTGAAATAGCAATAGTTAGCGAAAGAGCTTGTTTCAACATAAAGAAAAGTTGTGTGTATGGACTTTATAGAAACACTCTTATTTGTGATGCTGGTGCAGGAGCCGATTGTATAGTTTGGGTAAGAGATACTCGTTCTAAACTAACAGCTGGATATAATCAATTTAGGGCTTCAGGGGTATTTAGTCAAAATTCAGCTGCATACGCAAGGCTTTATCACAACACTGGCAACGGAATTATGACAGATAATTTATTGAACCTTATCACCACTCCTTATAACATATCAGACATAAACTTTTATATAAAGTAAATGAGTGTTGTAAAATTTGGCAGAACCGATAAAGATGTCAATAACAATATTATTGACAGACGATACGGCAAAAAAGCTGATAGAATAACTTACTGGAAGTGGGGCGAGCCACTCAGTTTTTATATTTTTGAAAGTTTAAAAAATTATCTACCAAGGTTTGTAGTTCAGAACGCTTTATGCCATGCGATTTTAAAAGCTATAGCTGTGCAGCTGGTGCAGGTTGAACAGGAAGCACAAAAGTTACCCGACTTTGTTTTTTCTGGAAAGCCGGCACTCAAATACGCTAATAGCGATTTACAGCTGCACATTAATTTTAATGAAAAGCCGGAAGACATTAAGTTAGATATCAAAAACGCCTTTGAGATTCATAAGCAACGAAATACTATGCCCGGCATAATTAAGGATCTCAGAAGATTAACTGGTGACAACAAAGCCTACATAATTTACTATCCATACGGAGTAAGCGGCTGGTGGGCAGATCACACATACCCGGAGTATAACGGAGCAGGTAAGATAGGAATAAACTGTAACGTATATTTTGATTTGTATAATATGCTGGATTTAGTATATTGCAACCATTCCGGAATGTCGGATAAAGAGGTTGTTAGAATCCTACGCAATGAGATAGTCCCGGTTAACATAGACGCAAGGTTTTTAGTGTCAAAACTAAGGTCTGTAAAGTGGGGAGAACCTTATAATTTTGAAACATCAACAGAACTCCAGTTCGGAGTGTTTGTATATAATCAACTGCTCGGAGGTTGTGGCGGCACAGAGGAACTGGACAAAGCAGTAGTCAGAGCTATTCTGGGCTATGGCGATGATTACGGCGATGATTATGGAAATCAATAAGCTAAATAGAAAATGAAAATAATATTAATTTTATTGTTTGGGTTCTTAAGCCAAGTAGCAATGGCACAAAAACCTTACATGTCAGTTCAAGACAGGCTGGACGCAATTGATTCAGTGCTTGCATTAAACCAAGTAATTAACGGTAAAGTACTAACAGATAGTTTAGTATTGACAGCTGATGATATACTGGGGCTGGACGACAGTTTTATAGATCCACACGATTTCCAGATCGGACAATATCTAAAAGTAGCGGTTGTGGGAGATGATACAGTCTTTGTAGCGGAAAGCATACCAGATCCGGACACAACCAAAAGAATGGTTTTACTTTTACAGGACACAGCCGCCTCACGTCCCGGGAACTATCTATATTTCAAGGTTCTATACAACACCTCTGGAGCAATAATAACTAACATAGCAAACAATGACGGTTCAGGTTGGTATATTGCTACCTTATCCACATCTTATTTAACAACCAGATCTGTACGGTCAAACCCAGTTCAATATATAGTAGGAGATCCGAGCACAGATCCTATGCCCTTAGTAGCTACTGTATTAGCTTTTGACAATGATGTAAACAACTTTAATATAAGATCCGTAGATTCAGCTTATGACGACGGGGTGTTCCCAAACTTACCAGTAATCTTAACTATATACTTCATTCATGATTAAGCCCATAGTCATAACTATATTGTTGCTGTTATCCGGAACAAGCTATTCACAAACAAATGTTGTGGTGGCTTTATCCGGAACGATTTCAGGGGAGCCAAACCTACAAGCGTCCTTTGTAGCTGGTTATGAATCCGAGGGCGATACTTGGACAGGCGACTTTACCGTACTTGGAAACACAGGGCTAACCACAGGGCTGGCTTATGCTCAAGCTAACGGCTATGATCTTGTTTTAAGAAACACAGGGAACTCCAGCAGTTTATCTTCAGATATTGATTCATTCTATAACCAAGGCATACAATATATAAGCTGTTCAGGATCTAATAGTTACCACGTAAATCAAGGATCAAATGGTAACTTGGGTAAAGCTATAATATGCGGAGCTGGGGAAGATGAAAACATGACCAGTTATCCTTGTGAATTTTATGGAACTCACCCTTACAGTACTTTCCCAATTACCAGTATGGTGCAGGGAACAGGCGACACATTAACTATAACTGTCAACACTTCAAGGAACGGAGTGTTTGTTGTAACGTCAGGTTACAAAGTTACCTTTGGTAAAGTTACAGGGTTTTCAAACGTCCCGGCCGGGCAGGTAAGTGTGGTTAAACAAGTAGCAAACGGTTACTACAATTCCTTTACAGTAATACATAATGCAGGTACAGGCAGCTTTGTATCCGGAAACGTATCAGTGTTTTACCAGAGTTATAGCCATGCTTATATAGCAGGTCAAATAGCTTGCATAAAAGACAGATTAAGTTGTACTTGGTGGGAAGCCAGATACAGAGCCAGAGTAACAGCATCGGAAGACAATGTTTACGACACCTATAATGGATATGGGAAGATAGGAATTGATAATGCAGTATTCGCATTTTTAGAAATTCCGGCAGATCCTTATCAGACATTAGGAACGTCAACAGGTCTTGCTATAACGCAAGTAGAAAATGATTTTATATTCGATATGACTTCAGTAACAAACGCATTACAATACTCTATCTATGACAACGGAGTTTTAATAGCAACAGCTCTTAATGGTTCGGATATAGTACTTACAATTCCCAGACAATATAAGTCAGGTGGGGGAATACACAAGTTTCATTATACAGCCCAAAGAGGTACACAAATTGTAGTCAGCGACACTACAACAATTAAATGGTTTAAATTCCCAAGAATCTATACAAAAAATAATTAACATGAGAATATCACTAATATTCCTTATCCTGCTTTTTGCAGCGATATCATACGGACAGAGTACCAGTCCGCCAATTGACCGTACCGATCATTACGGATTAAGAATGTATGCACAGCACACCGTACCAAATGCAGACAGCTTAAACCAAAACCTAAGAGATATAGATGCCGGTATATTTTCAGCCAGTTTAAATATAGCCAACGCAATTACGATTCAGGATTCGGTAGTTAAGTGTGACACTACCTATATCTTTCAAAAAACTATAAATGCAGATCAAAGATTTTTGCTGGATAATATGTCAGCCGGGCAAATGGTTTATGTAAAGGTAACTGCTCTTGGTTCTAATCAGGTTACTTGGGTAGATAATGTTTACTGGGCTAACGGAAGTGCACCAGTCCAAACTTTTGGCAGCACAGATGTATATGCTTTTGTTAAATTCGGTGACGGAGTAACAGTTGGCTGGAAGTTTGCAAACTTCGGCACAACCGTACCGGAAATACCAGCAGCACCAGTATTGTTAAGCCCGACAAACAACGCCACAGGAGTAAGTATAACAGCTTTATTAGATTGGTCAGATGTGACAGCAGCAACTTCATATAATGTTCAGGTTTCGGCCTCAGTAGCTTTTGGGACTACTGTGGTAAACCAAACAGGGCTGTCAACTTCACAATACACTATCTCGCCGGCACTCGATGTAACTACTAAGTATTACTGGCGAGTTAGTGCGACCAATAGCGAGGGCACAAGTGCCTATTCCAACATAGATAGTTTTACAACTACTACGCCGTCAGCAGCAACCATAGTTTATTATGACAGGCCATATAATTACCAGCTCTATACAAGGAGTGGGGGCAACACAGCAACAGTGACATTGTCAGGACAAATCCAAACCACCGGATATGACAGTATGTATGTGGAGTTGTACCGAGGTGATAGTTTGCAAAGCAGGGCAGGGCAGATCTTAAACTATTCCGGAAGTAATGCAGGTTTTAATTTAAACAGAACAATTAATGTAGGGCTCAATAGCCATAAGTTTTTACTTTATGTTAAGTATGGAGCAGTACCTACTTTGGTTTTAACGGTGGATAGTATTGTTTGCGGTGACGCATACGTGATCGCAGGTCAGTCAAATGCCCAAGCCCCCACGTCAGATATAACATACTCCAGCCCTTGGGCACGAACCTTTGGTATCCAGACAGATTCTTTAAACACAAAATTTTATAACCCAGCCGATACAACTTGGTCAAGATCAAGCTGTAATTACGATTCTTACGAATCCAGTATTGATTATGCCGACAATAACCCCTCGAACGTAGGGGCTCTGGGTATGCAGCTACAAAGATATTTAATAGATTCTTTGTCAATACCGAGTGTAGTAATAAATGGAGCCAGACACTCAACAGCAATCACAGCTCACTTAAGGGATAACGGAAACCCAACCAACGCAACGACTTACTACGGTAAGACTTTATACCGAGTTCAGAAATCAAGAGTGTCACACATAAAGTCTGTGATCTGGTGGCAGGGTGAATCAGAGGTAGCCAGTTCAGCTCTGGTTAATGCTTATGCAGGTAATTTCGCAACATTAAGAACAGCATGGTATGAAAACTTCCCGAACTTAGAAAACATATATTTAATGCAGACCAGACCGTTAGCTTGTAACGGAACCTCGGACTACGCACAAGAATTTAGAGAAGTACAAAGACAGCTGGGTATAACTTATTCAGATGTTCAGGTTATGGCAACTATGGGTATAGGTGGATATTATACAGCAGATCCGAGCATAAACTGTCACTACGCCTCAGCCGGATATATTCAATTAGCAGGACACGTGTTTCAAAGATTAAATCAAGCCTTTTATACACCGTCAGATCCAGACACAACAAACCTAAGACCGCCTTCAGTAAGGAAAGCCTTTTTTAAAGGCAGTGCTAAAACAAAAATAGGAGTGCTGTTCAATGGTTCTTATCCGGTTGGAATACCTTCGGACACATTAGCCAGCGGCAACATTAGAAACTACTTTTACTTAGGCAAGGAAGCTGGGTTCACAAGCAGTATAATATCTTCAGTGACTATGTCAACCGACACTCTTTACTTGAACTTATCCAGCGGAACCACAGCCACACGGTTAGCTTGTTATCCGGATATATACGCCTCAGACGGATCCACTATTTATAACGGAGCATGGATAAGAAATGCACGTGGATTAGCAATGCTGGGATTTGACAACGTACCTATAATGGAGCCGGAATCAGATTCGTTATTCCAGTTAATGACTACAGCTGATTTACCAAGACAAATAGAAATGGATTCACTTATAAAACTGTTAAAGGGATACAACGTATTTAATGGAGACTTCCTTTATATTTATGCTAATGCAGATACAGGATTAGCTCATGTAAATTGGCTGACAGGTAAGCGAGATTCATTCAGATGTATTCCTAATGGTGGAGCTATCTTTACTCCGGACATGGGATATACAGGTAACGGAACAACGGCTTACTTAAACACACAATACCGTCCGAGCCCAAGCGGAGTATCTTATACTTTAAACAGTGGAAGCGTAGCAGTTTATGTTGCAGAGGAGATAATAACTAACGGTTTAGATAAAAGACCTTTTGGGGTAAGGACGGCTTTAACAAACTCTTATTTGGGCATTGTCCCGAAAGACAGTTTGTATATGTCTGGGGGCAACCATAAGTTTTATACTAATATTAACGATGCCTCAGCATTAGTAACGGGTGCAGCAGTTACAAACAATAACGGCAGTGGGTTATTTTTAACCAACAGAACTACGGCCTCGCTGGTAACAGCTTATAGAAACGGTGCGATCTTTGGCTATACTAATGCTGCTCAGACAGCAGAGGCGTTAGCTGTAAACCCGATCTATGTGCTGGCTTACAACCATACGGTTGGTTCAACAAACACAGCTGTTCACTTTTACACAGGCAGAGTTACTATGTTAAGAATAGGCGGAGCTTGGAACACAACACAAATAGCAGACTTTTACTCGGCTATCCAATGGTGGATGACAAAGCGTGGGGCTGCTTGGAATCAATAATAAACTAATCATATAATGGATAGAGTAAATATTTTAACAAGATCAAGGGTTCACTCAAAGCTAATGAACCAGCTGTCTATATTAACCAACGGCAATCTGGGTAAATACTTAAATGCAGTAACGGAGATCTGGGGAGTAGTTTCCCAGAAGCAGGTTAACGGAATATTTGATAAGAACTTACAGCTGGAGATCAACACCACCAGCAGTGTAGTAATTAATCCCGGAGTAGCTATATCAAATAACGACAATGAAGTCAGGTTAATGGTGTTGCCGGCCAAAGAAATCATAGATGCAACTTCACTGTTAAATGATATTCCATACAACGTCTATATTGTACCGAAGGAAAGTAATTACGAAACAGGACTACTGACATTTACAAACGGTTCAAAGGTAGTAAGTGTGGCAGGTGGAACATTCAATAAATTAGACCCTTATGAATCCCTTGTGATCGAGGACAGTGTGTCAGGCAATGACGGAGTATATGAGATATACAGTCCGGGTACAGATACTCTTGAACTCGTAGAGCCATTTACCGGAACCACCGAAACAGATTTAAAATATAAAATCGCTGCTAATTTCAAAGGTTATAAGACGGCCACCGAGATAGATCTCGAATATGCTTATGACGGATTTGATGTAGTAGTGAGTTCGCTGAAGTTAACAACCGGATTTATATTAGGGACATTCCAAAAGACAGCAGGAATAGTAACTACACTCACAGACCGAAGATCTAACAACCTATATACAATTAAAGCCATTGGCAAGGTTCTGGCAGATTCAGTTATCACAGGCATAACCAATGCGATCACAACCATAGAAGAAAAAGCAAGTGCGGCCACAATGGATAAAGTCATTACAGACTTTGTTACTTCCGGATATCGTTCTGGTTTAGTTGTAACTCTTGTGGACGAGACTTTAGTCATTAGTTCAGGCATAGCTTATACTGCACTGGGTAAAAGGATACACGTAGAGACAGAAACAGTAATTGATTTAGCAGCAGCCGTGACTAACGGACAAGTAGTTACAGGCGAAAACAAACTATACTTAGGTTATGTCAGCCCGAACAGCTATGAGTGGATCTGGAACAACCAGACTAAGGGAGCAGTTGCTATAACTGACTTAGGGTATAATATTGATCTAAGGCCGTCTTTTTATATAGTTAGTGATTTAAGGGCTCCGGTAAAACAGAAACTTAATTCAGTTGTATTTGAAGAAAAACCTATGTTAACTTTCTTGGAACGAGAGGTCTATTATGAGGGTGGTATTCTATACTACTACCAGTTAGATCCTACAAGCCGAGAAGGTGGAGTGTTAAGGCAAACAGAGCTAATTAATATCCACAGATTAAATGAACTACTTAATGCTGCTTTAAACGGAGTAGCTAAATCAGAACGAATAAGATTTAGTTTATATCCGTCAGCGGAAAAAGAGAGCTGGTTCTTTAACAATGGTATTCAGTCACCAACGCTAATCGGATATCAGAGTAAAATAGTAGGCTGGAGAGTAGGGCTATTAGAAGCAGGAGCACCGGCAGTAAACAGCCAGATCTATGACTACACTGAAAAAGAAGTTTTAGCAACTTCAAAAATATCCGGAATAGTTGCTAAGGCGTTAGAGTTTGTTGCACCAGCAGATTCAACATTAGGTGTATATTTTAGTGGGGCTGGCTCCATAAACACAATTAAGTTAATGGTAAACGGAGTAGCAATTGACACAACCAACATGCAGGCAGAAGGTGATACATTAGGCGAGGCCGCAATCAATAAAGTGTATCAGGTTGAAGTAAGGGTAGAAAGCACCGAAAGCGTAATAACTATTGTACCAACCACAGAAGAATGATTTCAATCCAAAAAATAGTAGATTCCGAAACAATGACAGTGTTCGAGGCCAAAGAGCCGGGCAAACTGATTATGTTAAGCATAGTCAATGATGATGAAGTAACAGCTGTAATCAATGTCTGGAAGAAAGGTAGTGAACACCAAGTCAAACTAATAGCTAAGGACACAGTCCTTACTCACGATCCTCCGAAAGCAGCTTACATTGATAACAGAATAATTAAGATAGGACAATCTATAATAATTGAATCCTCCGCAAAAGTAGAAGTAGATATTAATATTGAATGAATATAATAGACAACACGGGGCGAAGAAGCAATGCCGCCAACGATCATGGTGTGAAAGTAATAAACAACGTGGGCACGGAACTGTTAAGCTCCGCAGATAACGATATGTTAAAATCTGTTTATGATACAAATAACAATGCGAGGGTTGACGTAGCAGAAAGCATTGTGATAAACATTGTGAACACAGAGGCTATACCAATACCAATTTATAGTTGCGTAACTTCTGACGGGAAGATTGGGGACTCTGACAACGTTACCCACTCACACAAAGTCATTGGAATATCAATTGAGACTATTGCGGTTGGAGCCAGCGGGAAAGTAATTGTTTACGGCTTGTTAAGTAATGTGAGTTGGACTTGGAGCAATGGAGATATATTCTTAAACGGCACCGCCTTATCGCAAACATCACCAGACATTACTGGGTTTTCAAAATCTGTTGGGAAGGCACAAAGCGAGAATAAAATGATAGTGAACTTAGAGGAATCAATAATATTATAAATTAAAAAAAGAAAGGGTCTAAAATGGGTGATCTAAGAAAACCTTTAGTGTTGGTGAATGGTAAGATACAAAGGTTGCAGCCAGGGGATTTTTTAAAAGAAGTAGATTCAGTGGTGTTGCAAAACGACGAAGCTGGTAGTTTAATATTTGGGAACGTTTGCTATTTGAGTGGTGACGGGCAGGTAATGAAAGCCATAGCAGATGCGGCAGGTGCAGCGAAAACAATAGGGTTGGTGTTGAATTCAACCGTTATATCCGCAGCAAACGCAGACATAATAACAAACGGGGTAATGGCTGGAACGGACACACAGTGGGACGCAGTATTTGGTACAACAGGGGGTTTAAGTGCGGGCACAACATACTACTTGTCAGATACCGTTGCGGGCAAAGGCACAGACACCTCCCCAGAATTAACGGGTAACTACAGCGTTGAGTTAGGGATAGCATTATCAATAACAACTTTTTTGGTTAGTATAAAGCAGCCCATTTTACTGTAAGTTATGGCTCAAAAACTTTTAACTTTAAATCAAGGCAAGGTGCAAAGAGTAAGCATCGGTAGTGGAACAATCGGTGCTATTGACCCACACGAAGTCACAATACCAAACGATAAAACTATTTGTAAAATTCTTTACGGTAGTGCTACCTTGAACTCTGGGGAAAAATACCAATTTCTGTTGAACTCTAATTTAATAACAGTCGACTCAATTTTTTTTCAAGCGGTTTTACAATGTGAAAGTGGGTTTCCAATACTTACTAAAATCGAATTTGTAACGACTGGCCAGGCAGTTGTAGAAATTTTAAACATAGGTGCTCAAAGTGTTGGAACGCAAGACATAGTAAGTAAAGATATTTCAATAACATTAATGATATTGTAATGAAAAAGTTTTTAGTTTTAATAGCGTTACTGATTAGCGTGAGTTGTTTTGGTCAAGTAAGATATATTTATTTGGGGACGAACGGAACCATACTTACGGACAGCGTGGATGCGAACAGTAACCACCAGCTGACATTAAAGAATGACTCTTTATTCAGGGTTTTAAGCTACACGCACTTCCCAAGATTATTTTACAGCGAAGGGCACAACGTGTTCACGGGGCAGCGAAACACTTTTAAAAGTATTGATCTGGTTTCAGGAGCTGAC
>Ga0138256_10000298_pt1 | contig 56973 bp, 53 predicted proteins | sample KNB2016incub_MG_FD_105486 | JGI IMG/M metagenome (GOLD analysis project Ga0138256, IMG submission 105486) | Active sludge microbial communities from wastewater in Klosterneuburg, Austria - KNB2014incub_MG | ecosystem: Engineered > WWTP > Activated sludge > Unclassified | place: Austria...
CGGATTGTGCTTTGCCAATACACGCGTGATCGCCGCCGTCAACGTCGTCTTACCGTGATCCACGTGACCGATCGTCCCTATATTCACGTGCGGCTTACTCCGATCGAATTTCTCTTTGCTCATAGCTCTTAATCTGCCTCAATAGGATTCAATTTATACCTTCCATAGCCATCAAAAGATATGCATCCTTGATGTTCTCTTCAAACTCTTCGAGCGTCTCGCCCTGCGTCGTTATCTAGGGGTGCTCAAGAAGCTTACCGAGCCAGAAATGCTCTGACTTCCAGTAAACCATCGTCATCTTTGAGTTCACCGTCTCCAGCGTACGCAACGCCCGCAAATCTGGAGCCCAAATCGGGATTTGAACCCGAGACCTTTTCCTTACCAAGGAAACGCTCTACCCCTGAGCTATTCGGGCTTATATCGTTCGAGAACGTTTGGAGCGGGAGACGAGGTTCGAACTCGCGACATTCAGCTTGGAAGGCTGACGCTCTACCAACTGAGCTACTCCCGCCCGTACCGATTAGGGATTTTAGATTTCCGATCTTGGATTTGCGTGAGTTTCACGGCTAACCGTAAAACAAAATTTCTCGCTTTTATTCCAAAATCAAAAATCCGCGATCCAAAATCGAAATGGTGCATGGGGTAGGATTTGAACCTACGTAGGAAATTAATCCGTCGGGTTTACAGCCCGATGCCATTGACCGCTCGACCACCCATGCAATTAACTGTTCTCGTCAATGCTTTCGGCGCTTTTTTAGAGCCAAATAGCAAATTTTCAATAATAGCGAAGAGGTTTTCAACTTGCAAGTCCGAAAACGAGGGTTTTTGCAGAAGAATGTACCGAATTTATTTGGATGCGGCTCGCGGGTGAAAGCGTTCGTAGTTTTTCTTTAGCTGCTTGCTTGTAACGTGCGTGTATATCTGGGTCGTCGAGATGTCGGCGTGGCCGAGCATCATCTGAACCGACCTTATATCCGCATCATTCTGAACGAGATGTGTCGCAAAAGAATGCCTCAGCGTGTGTGCCGAAACGCCGTCGAAGCCGCATTTTGCTGCGTATTCCTTAATAATTCGGTGAATTGCGTGTCGGTCGAGCGGTCGGCCGCGTTCGCCTAAGAACGCCTCCTCAACGCGGTCCTCAGCCTTTCGCACCGAAAAATACCGCCTCAGCCACGCGATCGCGCTTCCTCCGATCGGCACCTTTCGCGTTTTGCTCCCCTTGCCGGTCGTCGTCAAAATGCCGGATTCGAGGTCGAGTTCGCCCAACTTGAGGTTCGCAAGCTCGGAAACACGCAGCCCGCACGCATACATCACCTCGAAGATCGCACGATCGCGAAGCCCCGTTTTCGTCTCAACATCCGGCGCCGAAAGCAGCTTTTCGATCTCGGCAGAGTTCAAAAACCTCGGAAGATAGAACGTCTTGCCTGCCGCCATCAAGTTCGCGGTCGGATCCTTTGAAATATGACCTTCCATCGCTAGGAACTTGAAAAATCCGCGTATCGAGCTCAAATATCGCCGTCTCGACGTTTCGGTAAGCTTCTCGATCGCCAAATCGGTCATCCATTCGCGAAGGTCGCGTTCATCGAGTTCTAAGGTTTCGATACCGACCTTCTCGCACCAGGCCGCGAGCTTCGCAAGGTCGCGCGTATATGCCTCGACAGAGTTCTTCGCCAAGCCCTTCTCGGCCTTCAAATAGGAAATATATTCTCGAATGTGGTCACGCGTCGGCACGGCTCTATAGTATCAAGATTCAGCTAATCTATTCAGAATCGCCTGTCACCGATGCACTATTAAGAAAACGCTCGGGACAACCTTCCTGCTGATGGAGCAAGGCGTCATTGGCATGCAGGTGCCGGTAAGCCCCGTTTCGTGAAAAGTTGAAAGACCGTATGTCGTCGATCCTGCCCAAGAGCCTGTAGTCGTAATGGATGCTCGATTGAACCTCGCATCGATCATCAACCGACATTTCCGGCATTGCCGCCAGGATCGTCGGAATCGCATCCGCGCTCAAATTCGCGTTGTAATAAGCGTCGAAATCCCGTCCTTGCCGCATAAGCTGCAAGTTCGTCTCGGCAATGAACGCGTGCGGATTCACAAGATTCGTCGCGCCGAGGACGATCACCGCCGCCCACAACGCTCCCCACGCGAAACGGTTCCTCGCCCCTCGTAGGACGGTCAGTCCGAACCATACAAATACGATCGCGAGCCACGTCATAAAGACCATCGGATAGAATCTGACCGTTGTCAGGCCGTAGCCCGCCTCGCCCGTGAGTATCACGAGACGCTGGACCGCCGACGCCATTATCACGAATAAAAGGACGATCTGGCCGCCCGCCAAGATGCGAAAGATCGTCTCGGCGCGCCCTTTGACGGTGCTGCGGATAAGCCAATGCGACGCGAGCAGTATCGGCAGGACGAGTGCGGACGCGAACACGAGTTCGCCGAATCCGCGACGTGCGTATTCCGAGAGCTTGAAGTCCGGCGTCGCCTGCACAAGATCGAGGCCGCCAAAGAGATACGGTATCTGGAACGACACAAAACTGATAAAAAGTAGGTCTAGAAGCCCGAGCAGCAGCACGATCTCGACCGCGCCAAGCGTAAAAACCGCCGGAACCTTTGAATTATCGAAATTCTGCCACCGATCGAGCCTTGCCTTGAAGGACGGAACCGAAGGGTTCGTCACGATATTCTCAAAAAGCTCGGGCTCCTTTGCCGCCGGCGGATCGGAACGATTTATATGCTCAACGACCGTCGAATCAATAATGTGCTCGTCGGTAATCGCCGCCTCGGCGGTCATTCGGTCAACGAACGAACCGATATCTGCCGTGTCTATCGCGGCTTCTGATTTCGTCGGGTCGCCGGCGGCTTCGGTCGCAGTCGGTTCGCCTCCGAATTGCTTCAGAGCACCGCGAAAGTAACCGGCACTCAGCCATGCGAACACCGAGGTCAGCATCACGTGTCCCGCGACCATCGAAAGGTCAATATTGATAACGCGGTTTACCGACGCTTCAAATGCGGCGTCCGCCGACATAAATAACGCGCCAAAAATGAACACGAGCGGCAACGCGATCGCTAGGCCTCGAAGCGCCGCAAATGCAGTTCTGCTCGACGCACCGCCCGGTGTCTTCTTCCAATCGATATCGCTGCCGAGCAGGAAGAACGGCCCGAAAAAGGACGTGCACGCCGACCACGCAACGCCGACAATGTAATGAAACGTTCCCGCAACGTGGGCTTTGATCTTTAGATTCGCGAGCAGAAGCACGCCCATCAGCCCGAGGATCGCCAGCGTATCGAAAACAAGCAATTCCTCATCGGCACGCACGACGAACATCGACGCAAAAAAGAGAATTGCCGCCGCGAGCGACACGTTCGTCTTTGTAAGCAGATCCGGCCTGTGCCGCCAAGCGATCGCGCCGAGGCTGCCAAAGAACAGAGCGTTAAAAACGAGTATATTCAAGCCCCAAACGTCGGCACGCAGCAGATAGTCCGCCGCCAAACCGATCCCGATCGCCGTAAAAAGAACCTCAAATCCAAACTTCGATCTCACGCTCATATAAATCGCTTAGATCTTTTTCATCGCGTCGATCAACGCTTCCATATGGTCGAGATAACGGACGAGTGCGCCGCGGCCGTCGTCGGTTATCGAATATTCCGTGAGCGGCGTCCGCCCCTTAAAAGACTTTTTGCAGGTGATATAGCCCGCTTCTTCGAGCTTTCGAGCGTGAACGCTCACGTTGCCGTCCGTCGCATCCACGAGATTCTTCAACTCCGTAAAACTCAGGCTCTCGTTCGCCGCAAGCGCGCTGATGATCCCGAGCCTAATGCGTTCGTGGATGACCTTATCAAGCCCGCCCGAAACCTGCCCCGCGGCCTTCTCAACGCGGAGAATGCTCTTCTTCGCCTTCCCTTCGCTTTCAGTCCGGTCTTTATGAATCGCTAAATTCTTTGCCATCTCTCTATCGCTCCGCCGTCCGTATCCGTAGCCCGCACGTAAGTAAGGGCTCAGCGCCATTTCCTTCCTTCGCGACCTTTGCGGGTTTTCCTCCGCGCCCTTTGCGGTTCCGCTTTTGATTTAACCGCAAAGAACGCAAAGGTGTCGCAAAGGCCGCAAAGGTTCGTCTCTGTAGCTCCCGCACTGCGTATCACTAGTCGCCATGTCCGCATCCCGCCATGTCCCTAGCCGCCGTATCGCCTTGCGATGATCGCTCCGAAAATGACGTGAAGCAGTCCGAACGTGGCGGCCATAAAATAGTTCCCGAAGGCGGACGGCATCGTGAAGGCCGCAATACCTGCAGTGATAAAAAGCCAGCCCATTATCGGGACCGCTTTCACCGAGACCGCGCCGCCGGTTACGACCGCAGCACCGTAACAGAGCATCCAAACCGGCACCATCACTTCGTATTGCAGATATCGAAAGAGTCCGAGCGTGATCGCGACTCCCGCCATCAGGGGCGGCGCAAAACCGAACGCGAATTTACGACCTTGGGCGCTGAAAAGAGACTGCCCGACGATCCTTGATTTTTGCCACATTGCGAGCAGGCCGATCGCGGCCGCAAGCGTTGCCTCGGCAAGCCACGCGATGAGCCACGCTTCTTTCGTCGGCTGCAGCGAAGCGACATACGCCGCTGCGATCGCCGTTACGCCCATCAGCATCCCGCCGTAACCCGGCACGGCTGTGAACGACGAAGAGCGTTCCATCGTCTCGCGTATGTATCGAAGGTTGTCGATCGCACGGTCGCTCAGACGTTCGGGTTCGCTCGGTTCTTTTGTATCCAAAGAATGCGGTTTCGCCATACCGAGGTAAAAGATACGGCAAGCAATTGCATCTGTCAAGTACTTTGTATTACAAAGCCGCGAAGGACGTAACTTCCGCGACCCCTTATCCCGCCCGCTCAAGGATCAGATCTGTCGTAGATCGTCGAGATTGACGACATCCACACCGGCATTGCGAAGATGTCCTTCGAGCGGCCCGTCGTCCGTTGCGACGAGGTATCGGTTTTGTGAAACTTCCAAAATGCCGGCGTCAGTAAGGCCGCACAAAATGAAATACGGATTCGAAGCCGTCAAACTTGAACGCCGAGATGCATCTTTGGCCGTCATAATGAACTCGCGGAGCACCTCACGCAGAGAAGCATTCCTGCCCAAAAGATTGCTCGTCTCCGTCAGGACATTTGGTGAGACTACCCTTACATCGAAATCATCAACGAACTTTGACAGTCGGTCGTAGTCATCGAAGCTATAATCCGCTGTGCGCTTGTGTCTTCCGATCTGTTTGGGGTCGAGAGAACCTACAATGTAAAGAATGAGTAGGTTCGTGTCTATGAAGACGCCGCGTTTCTGGTACGTTCGGACGAGTGCCAAAAAGTCCTGCCTCATGCTGCGATCGACTCTTCAAGATTAGGGTTGGTAATGCCGACGACCTCGCCATTCGGGCGGAACGTCAGTCGTTTAAGGGTACGGCTTCCTAAAAGCCCAAGGCGTTTCTGAAGTTCATTGGGCGAAATGTGCTTGCGGAAATAGCTGACCGTTACGACCCAATTTCGGCCGGCGGCTTCTTTTTGCACCTCCTCGATCTGGAACTGGCTTTGCTTGCCATACAGTTCAGTAATGAACTGCTCGGCAGCCTTCGCAAGGTCTTTGAAATCGGAAGCGCTGTTCGCGACAATTTTCGTATCGATCATAAGGGAATATTACCACCATTCTTTAAAGAAAAGTCGCTTCTAAAATCCTACCTCTATTCCCGTCTTACTTCCCTGCGTTCGAATTTGCGAGGTATTTCTTCCCCTTTACGGGGTCGTTCAAAATATCGCCGAGATTCTCCTGCGGCGGAGCGTTCGGGTCGGCGACCGCGTAGGTGAGGCGTTTGCCCTGCATCAGGAAGTTCTTGCCGTTCCATTTATAGCGCGTGCGTGTGAAGTTGGTCGGGCAGCAGAGTTGTTCTTCGTCGCCGGTGATCTTGCCTGTTTCGGTTTGGCCGAGGATGAAGCGATCGCGGCCGTAGAGTTCGACGACGAGCTCGCCGTTCTCGGCACGCAGGTCTTTGAGGCCGCCGTCGGCACGATCGCCCGTGCGGAAAGGCCAGATCAGCTCAGGCTTGCCGTCCTTCCACGTAAATACGTAAACGAGCTGCGGTATGGCCGAGCCGGCGGTCTCTATCTTCAAAATAACGAGCGCTTCGTCCTGGCCGTCGCCCGTAATATCAAAATATTTCGTCGTAACATACGACATCCCGATGCGGCGTTCGGCCTTGACGGCGGCCTTCGTCTCTGGATCCATATCTTCGCTTGTCGCCGCCTCGACCGGAGCGACCTTGCCGTTCACAAGGGCTATCTCCGTCGTGCCGTCGGGATTTTGCCAGCCGCGCGGAAGCTCGTATGTGTGATTCTTAAAATCGAAGGTGCCGAGCGGCGACAGCGTCGTCTTGTTGCGGTCGTCCAGCAGTTCTGCCCTCAGATCCGGTATTTCCGGCGTTGGAGCGGGCGTCGGCGCCTTGATCTCGGCAACAGACGGTGGTGAATTCGTCGCCTCGGTAGAATTTTCGCCCTTCGCACCGCACGCCGAAAGTGCGGCGACCAATACCAAATATTTTACTGACCTAAAGAACTTCAAAAACAATTTCTTAGGATCCCCTTCTTGTTGTAAGGACGCGGGCTTTCTGCTTACGCCCGCGTCAGGCTGCGGTATTTGATGCGATGCGGCTGGTCGGCGTCATGGCCGAGACGGCGTTTTCGGTCGGTCTCGTACTCGCTGTAATTGCCGTCGAAGAATTCGACGCGGCTCTCGCCCTCGAACGCCAAAATATGCGTCGCGATTCGATCTAAAAACCAGCGGTCATGACTTATTACGACAGCGCAGCCGGCAAAGTTTTCTAAAGCTTCTTCGAGCGCACGCATCGTATTAACGTCGATGTCGTTGGTCGGCTCGTCGAGCAGCAGGACGTTCGCTCCCGTCTTTAGCATCTTCGCCAAATGAACTCGATTGCGTTCGCCGCCGGAAAGCTGGCCGACGCGCTTTTGCTGATCCGTGCCGGAAAAATTGAATTTCGAGACGTATGTCCTCGCATTCATCGTGCGAGTTCCGAGCAGCACGTTGTCTAGACCGTCGGCGATCTCGTCAAAGACCGTTTTGTCGCCGTCGAGGCTGTCTCGTGATTGATCGACATAGCCGAGCTTCACGGTCGAGCCGACCTTGAACGAACCTGCGTCCGCGGTTTCTTGGCCTGTGATCAGGCGAAAGAGCGTCGTTTTGCCCGCACCATTCGGACCGATCACGCCGACAATACCGCCCTTCGGCAGCGAAAATTCGAGCCCTTCGAACAGGACCGTGTCGTCATACGCCTTTGAAACTCCGTGAGCCTCGATGACGATGTCGCCGAGACGCGGGCCGGGCGGAATGTAAATTTCGAGTTCGTCGGCATGCTTCTCGGATTCGGTCGCGACCATCGCCTCATAATCGTTGATGCGGGCTTTTGATTTCGCGTGTCGGCCTTTCGGCGACATACGGATCCAATCCAGTTCTCGCTGCAAGGTCTTGGCGCGTTTGTCGTCGGCCTTTTGTTCCTTTTCCAAACGCTGCTCTTTTTGCTCAAGCCAGCTAGAATAATTTCCCTTCCACGGAATGCCTTCACCGCGGTCGAGTTCGAGTATCCAACCGGCGACATTATCGAGGAAATATCGATCGTGCGTTACGGCGATGACCGTGCCTTCGTAACGCTGAAGATGCTGTTCGAGCCACGCGACCGTCTCGGCGTCAAGGTGGTTCGTCGGCTCGTCAAGCAGCAGAATGTCGGGCTTTTGCAACAGAAGACGGCAGAGCGCGACGCGGCGTTTTTCGCCGCCCGAAAGATTCTTGATCGAAGTTTCCGGCGGGGGACAGCGTAGAGCGTCCATCGCCATCTCAAGCCGCGAATCCAAGTCCCAAGCGTCGGCGGCGTCAAGCTTTTCCTGCACTTCGCCCTGCCGCTCGATGAGTTTCGCCATCGCGTCATCATCCATCGGCTCGGCGAATTTCGCGTTTATTTCCTCGAATTCTTTCAGGAGAGCGACCGTCTCCTGCGCTCCCTCTTCGACGATCTCCCGAACGGTCTTCGCGTCGTCGAGTTTCGGTTCCTGCTCGAGGAACCCGACGCTGTAGCCTTTCGAAAAAACGACCTCGCCGTTAAAATCCTTGTCCGTTCCCGCGATTATCCTGAGCAGGCTCGATTTGCCCGCACCGTTCAATCCCAACACGCCGATCTTCGCACCATAAAAGAACGACAGGTAAATGTCCTTCAAAACAGGCTTCTTATCGTAAAATTTGCTGACCTTGACCATCGAAAAGATGATCTTGTTCGGTTCTTGTTCGCTCACAGTTTCTATTGATGCACCGGCGGACGCCACAGGCCGCATCCGCGCATAAAGTTAAAAGTTCAGATTACCCTTTTAACGCCCGCGACGCCAACACCGATAGAGTTCGTAGAGTTCGTGGAGTTTTTAGAGTTCGTAGAGTTTTTGAGTTTATGGAGTTCGTCGAGTTATTGAGTTCTAGAAAGGGTCTTTCGGGGAACCTATTCTTCTTCTGCGACTCTCCAACTCTGCGGGAAATTGTCGCCCGCAAGGCGGGCTCCCGGATCGTATTTGTGTCGTTTTCTACACGCTGACGCGTGTAGCTAGCACTCTCCCGTCCGCAAGCGGACTGAAGAGCGGCCGTCCAGCCCGAAACAGGACTCCCCAAACTCCCCAAACTCCCCAAACTCCCCAAACTCTACAAACTCTACAAACTCTACAAACTCTACAAACTCCCCAAACTCTACAAACTCTATAACTCAATAACTCTCGAACTTTCCCAACTTCACCGGTTTGGCATAATATCTTTCTGACGGACTCGTCTTTGGATGGACAATCAACTGATCATAACCTGCGTGATCCTCGGGGTTGCGCTCGTGCTGTTTTTAAGCGGCAGACTTGCGGCGGACCTTGTTGCGCTGCTCGTCGTGGTTGCGCTTGGGCTGACGAGCGTTCTGTCGCCGCAGGAAGCGTTTTCGGGATTCAGCCGTTCGGCAGTGATCGTGATCATCTCGATCTTCGTGCTGACGGAATCCTTGCAGCGGACAGGCGTTACCGAACAGGTCGGCAACATTCTGCTGAAGGTCGGCGGAAGCGGCGAATTGCGTCTGACGATCGTCGTGATGATCGCGGGCGCGTTCCTTTCGCTCTTTATGAACAACATCGCGTCGGCGGCGGTTCTGCTGCCGGCGATGTCGGGGCTTGCAAAACGTTCGGGCGTGAACACATCGCGGCTTTTGATCCCGCTCGCTTTCTCGACTATCCTCGGCGGCACCGCAACGCTCTTTACGACCTCGAACATCATCTTGAATTCCGTCTTAAGGGACAACGAACTCCCCGTCTTCGGCCTCACGGATTTTGGTTATGTCGGCCTGCCGATCATCATCGTCGGCATACTCTATGTCGCATTCATCGGCCGCAATTCGCTTCCCGGCGATTCGCCGCTCGAACGCACGCATATGCCGTCCGCCGACCGCGGCGACCTTATCGAAGCTTACGGCCTCGGCGCGATGCTTTTTAAGGCACGCGTGCCCAACGGCTCGATGCTGATCGACCGCACGATCGCCGAATGTTCGCTTCGCGAGGATTACGACGTCAACATCGTCGGGATCGAACGCGCCGGTAAACGCATACTGCATCCAACGCCGCAGCGGCACATTCGCCGCGGCGACATTCTCGTTCTCGAGGGCAGCGAATCTGATTTTCGCGCGCGTGATATCGAACCTTATATGGAGTTCCTGCCTGAGACCGAGTGGAGCGAGAGCGACCTCGAATCTCCGGCGATCGACGTCGTCGAGGCGATGCTCGCACCGCGCTCGCGTCTGATCGGCAAGACGATCCGCGACGCTCATTTTCGCGAGAAATACGGGATGAGCGTGCTCGCTATCTGGCACGGCGACCGCGAGGTCATTACCGACCTCGGAAACGAAAAACTGCATTTCGGCGACGCACTTCTTCTTCAGGGCCCGCGTGAAAAACTGCACGTAATGAAGGACGATCCGGATATCCTCCTTCTCGCCTCGGACGAAGAGGTCGAGATCACCGTGCCCGGCAAAGGACGTGCGGCGTTGTTGATCTTTTTCGCGACGCTCGGCCTCGCGGCATTCTTGCCCGAACTGACCGCCGCGATAATGCTCGGCGGAGCTCTCGCGATGGTCGTCGTCCGCATCATCACGACCGAGCAGGCGTATTCGGCGATCGGCTGGAAAAGCGTATTTCTAGTCGCCGGAATGCTGCCGATGGGCGACGCTCTCCAGAAGACGAATGCCGCCGGCTATGCCGCGCAAGGCCTCCTGCATCTGCTCGGCGGCTACGGCCCCTACATTCTCGTCGCCGCCTTGTTCATCGTTACGGCGATCGCGACGCAAATGATCAACGGCGCGGTAACTGCCGCGATCATCGGCCCCGTAACCGTGCAGCTTGCGCATCAGACCGGCGTCGATCCGCGGGCGCTGATCATGGCCGTCGCGATGGCGTGTTCGATGGCTTTCATCACGCCGCTCAGCCACGCGGTCAACGTTCTCGTGATGAGTCCCGGCGGATACAGCTTCAAGGACTACAGGAAGGTCGGCCTGCCGCTCACCGCCGTTCTGTTCGTCGTCGTGATGATCGTTTTGCCTTTCGCGTGGCCGTTTTAGGTATCAAGGCATATTTTTGCGGGCTGGCGGAATCAAAGAGTTGGTCGTCGTAAGTCTTGTAGTAATGAAAAGCGTTTTTTGCGTTTTGTCTATGGTTCTATTTGCGTCCATTTGTTCGGCGCAATCCGGACGCGTCCGCACGGAACCCACGCCTACGCCGACGCCCGTTCGCGGCACGGTCTATATGCCGACCGAACGCCCGCAGGACAAGCCAAAACCAACTCCGACACCAGCAGTCAAAGACCCCGACAACGACACGATACGCATCGACGCACTGCTCGTCCCGATACCTGTTTTTGTTACCGACAAAACGGGGCGTTCCATCACGAATTTGAAGATAGCGGACATCGATCTCCGGATCGACGGCAAACCCGAATCGATAGGCGAACTCGTCCGCAGCGATGCACCCGTAAGCCTTGCAATGATCTTCGACAACTCAAGCAGCGTAACGCTCGCCCGTGATTTTGAAAAGGAAGCCGCTGTAAGATTCTTCCGCCGTGTTCTGCGTCTCGGACGCGACCAAGCCGCGCTCTATTCGCTCGCCGACGTTACGCGTCTCGAACAGCCGCTGACGCGCGATCTTGGTTCGATAGCGCGCGCGATCGAATTCTTTCCGCCGCCGAAGGGAGCGACCGCGCTTCTCGACGGATTGATCGAGGTCGCGCAGTATATGCGCGAAGCGCCGGGCCGTCGCGTCGTCGTTCTCGTCTCGGACGGCGAAGATACGTACAGCGACCTAAAGACAACGCTCGACGACACGATACGTGCGCTCCAGCTTGCAGACGTGCAGGTCTTTGTCGTGAATACAAAGGCGTTCGAGAATTTCAAACGCACGGGGGTGCGCGGCGGCAACGCGAACATACGTGCTCTTACCGCCGAGCGTCGTCTCGCCGAGATCACCGCGCAGACGGGCGGCGAAGTCTTCGGCCCGATCGATGAACGTGAAATGGACGCCGCTTTCTCGCAGATATCTGCCGACCTCGCCGATCAATTCACGATCTACTTTTACCCCGATCTCGATGCCGCAACGCCCGGCCAAATGCGCAATATCTCCGTTGCCGTTAAAGGCAAACCGGAACTGAAAGTCCGTTCGCGCAAGAGCTTTTACGTTCCAAAACGGACCTCAAGACTCTAAACTCTTTAGCGAGGATTATGCTCAACGCCCTGATCGCCGAATTCCTGCAGCATCTCAAATACGAGCGCAATTTGAGCCCGCACACGCAGCGAAATTATGCGAGCGACCTCGAACAATTTCGCGTGTGGATCCTCTCGATCGAGCGCCGCGAAGACGTCGAGGTCGAGACGATCGACCGCCTGACTATCCGCGAATGGATGGCGTCGCTGCACGGCGATCACAAGAAAACGTCGATCGCGCGAAAGCTCGCGTCTCTGCGAACGTTCTTTCAATTTCTCGTCCGTGAACACCGCGTCGAATCAAATCCCGCAAAGCTCGTCTCAACACCGCGCATCGAACGCAAACTTCCCAAACATCTCTCGATCGAGGACGCAGTTCGTTTTATCGAAATGCCGAACGTCGCGACCGATCTCGGCCGCCGCGACCGTGCGATCCTCGAACTTCTATATGCGACCGGAATTCGTGTGAGTGAACTTGTCGGGATAAATTTGTCGGACATCGACGTGTCGGAGCGGCTCGTTCGCGTGCTCGGAAAGCGTAGGAAAGAGCGGATCGTGCCTTTCGGCGAACCGGCGCTCGTCGCCATTTTGGTCTATTTGAACGACACGCGGCCGCAATTCCTCGCCGCGGGAAAAGAAACCGTGCGTGACGAAAAGGCCGTCTTTCTGCACCGACGCGGCGGTCGCCTGACGACACGCAGCGTCGGACGTCTCGTCGATAAATACATCCAGGAATGTGCGGGAATCTTCAACATCTCGCCGCACGGATTGCGGCACACCTTCGCGACGCACTTGCTCGACAACGGCGCAGATCTTCGCGACATTCAAGAACTGCTCGGCCACGCACGCCTCTCGTCAACGCAGATCTACACGCACGTCTCGATGGAAAAACTCATCGAAGTTTACGACAAGGCGCATCCGAAGGCGTGACGCCTAACCGGCCTTTTCGAGCCGGCTTGGGAAGTCGATATTCACACGCCGAAGTTCCCGGTTCAGGCTCCTCGCCTTCGACCAGTCAAAATATTCTGAGACATTAGAAATAGACCCTTATTCACCCGGATCAGCGGCAACCTTCACTTCCGGGAACTCCGCCGTGAGCTGTTCCTTCGGTTTCGAGTCGATCTCGCCGCGAAGAGGCCGTGCACCGACGTTGGCTTTGAAATTGCCGTTCTCGTCGTACAGGCGTCGGTATTGCGCGGTGTTTCGGATGATGCCTTGTACGTATTTCTTCGTCTCTTTGAACGGGATCTCTTCGACAAAATCGTCGATCTCGGGCGGCAGCGTCGCACGCCATTGCGGCACTCGTCCGGGCCCTGCGTTGTATGCGACTGCGACGTATTCGACGCGGCCGAACTTCGCAAAAAGCTCCTTCAAGAATCCCGTGCCAAGCTCGATATTCAGCGACGGCTGATAAAGATCCTCGCCCGAATTCGGCGTCTGCGACGAGTTGTTGCGGCGGGCGACACCCTTTGCAGTCGGAAGTAGAAGCTGCATCAAACCATACGCGTTCGCGCCCGAACGCGCGCGCGGTTCAAAGACGGTTTCCTGCCGTATGAAGCCCGCGACCTGATATTTATCAAGCCCTCGGTCCGTTGCCCAACGCTTGATCTCTTCCCAATTCGAGAGCGGATAAAAGAAACTCCACGCTTCGCGATCCATCTCTTCGGGGAACATCTGCGCGTAATCGGGATAGCTCTTCTGCATAGCGACGAGCGCCGAGACATTATCGCCTTTCAGACGATAATGGCGTGCAAGCGCAAGATTCACCTTCGGACTTGTCGGAGCGGTCTTGCGTGCCTCGTTCAATTCGTCGATCGCCCAGTCGAAAAGCCCGACGATCGATAGTTCATCGCTCTTTTCGGTGCGTTCCAGCTCTTTCGCGCCGGCGGTTTCGCGCGCGACGGTTACGGTACGCAGGTTCGCCGCGGCCGTTCGCACTTCTTCGCTCACGTTCTCGCCGCCCTTGCAAAGCCCGCGGCCTTTCATCGACGTGAGCCGGTCGAGCGCTAAGTATCCATACCAATTCGCGCCGTATCTGTAAGCCGTCGCGTCGTAGAGAATGCACGCGTCCGCCGTGTTGCCTGCGCGTTCGGAATCGCGTGCCGACCAATATCCGGCTTGCCCGCGATTGTCCGTATCTTTGTCGGCATAACGTGCAAGATGCTCGATCAGCATCCGCGAAGAGATCGCAAAATTCCCTGATTCGTGTTTGTCCCATGCCGCGCCGAACTGAGCGTCCGCGACTTCTACCGCCGTCGGGAACGCCGCGACCGCTGTGCTGTAAAAATAATTCGCCTGCGTCCTGTCCTTCACTTTTTCGGCGGCAAGTCCGAGATCGACGAACGTCTGCGGCACGAGCTTACCGCTCGGGAATTTCGCACGCATCTCGTCGAGCAGCAGCCGCGCGTCCGGCCACATACGCGACTTTGCGTAACCGAGAGCGAGTTCGCGATAAGCCGCCTCACGCTCCTTTGCGTTCGCGGGGATCGCGCCAAAAGCCGCTCGCGCGTCCGCCGTTCTGCCCGCCGAAGCGTATGCCGTCAACGCTCGTAGCCGCACGTTCGGTGTCAGCGCTGTAGGGAATTTTGTTTCGAGAGTTTTGAACTCATTTGCGGCGTCCGTGAATTGATTCTGGACAAGAAAGCGGTTCGCACGCGCGAACTGCTCTTCGCCATCCTGCGGATCGAGCGATTCGCCGGCGGCTGTAAGTGCGGTCGCGGCCGTCTTCGCGGCGTCAGTGCCGGCCGCAAAAAAGTACGCCCTTCGATAGTATTTGCGCGCTTCGACGGCTGAATTTTGCGCTTCGAAAGCCTTTGCTGCGGCAAGCAGAGCGTCGCCGTCATTCTTCTCGATAAGTTCGATGAGCATCGGCGGCACTTCGACGGCGCGTCCCGACGCGGTCGCGGCTCTTGCCCACGCTATCCTTGCCTCGCGTATGCGTATCGACGTCGGATATTCCGTAAAGAGCCGTTCGTAAACCTTCGCGGCGTCGCCCGGCCGATTCGCCGCCGAAAGCGCGTTCCCCCGCAGCAGCAGCGCGTAGCCGCCGACCTTTGTGAGTTTCCCGAACTCGTTCGAATCAAGCAGCTTTGCCGCACCGTCGAAGTCGCCCGCGTCGAACCTGATCTTCGCGTGCAGCAGTTTGGCGAGAGCGCCTGTCCGCTTGCCCGCAAAACGCGCCTCGATCTGGGCGACCATCGCTTCCGAAGGCGTTTTCCCTGCGGCGGTGATCTGCCGCAAACTTTCGAGCGCCTGCTGCTCGGTCTGCTGAGCGGAGCATCCGATCGTGAAAAAAACGGTCAAGAACAAAAGAAAAGAGGTAAAAGAAGCTATCTTGGAAAGCATAAAACTCAAAAATAGGTCAAAATCGAGCAGAAGAAAGCGAATGTTTGTCCCCAAAAATGGGCAGAATTGTGTTATATAGTAACAGAAACTGAGAACTCTCCTCCTCTACAATATGTCCCGAACCTTGCTTATAATACTCGCGACGGCTTTGCTGGCTGTCTCGGCGGCCTCGCAGGAAGCGCCCAAACCCGTCCCTTCATCGACGCCCGAAGATGTCGTTAAGATCACAACCTCTCTCGTTCAATTCGATGTAAGCGTTACGGATAAAGATGGACGTCCGATCAAGGACCTTAAGCCGGACGAGATCCGAGTTTTCGAGAATGGAAAGGAGCGAAAGGTATCGGGACTTTCGTTCGTCGTCGGCGAACCTTCCGTCTCGACCGCAGCGTCCGCCGCCTCGAAGAGTTCAAAAGATCCGGCTGCCCCGCGTTTGCCCGGCAGGCAGCTTGCACCCAACGAAGTTCGCCGCACGATCGCGATCGTCGTCGATGACATCACACTTTCTTTTCAAAGTGTCGCGTACACACGCGACGTTCTGCGGCGGTTCGTCGATCAACAAATGCAGCCCGGCGACCTCGTCGCTATCGTTCGAAGCAGCGGCGGCGTCAGCGCGCTTCAGCAGTTCACGAGCGATAAACGTCAGCTTTACGCCGCGATCGACCGCATCCGATGGAATGCCGCGGCGAACGGACGCGTCGGTGCCTTCGCTCCGATCACGAACAGCAGCATTACCCCGCAGCCGGACGATCCCGATGCAACGGTCGGCGACGAGCGTTCGATGGATGATGTAGCAAAGGAGGCGAACGACCTTCGCGAGAATATTCTTGTCTCCGGCAGCCTCGGAGCGCTCAACTATGTGATCCGCGGTATGGAACAACTGCCCGGACGCAAGTCCGTTATGTTCATCTCCGAGGGCTTTCGGCTTCTTGAACAAACGCAGACCGGCGGCGTCACTCACGGACGCGTGATCGATGCCATTAACCTGATAACCGATGCTGCGAACCGTGCGGCAGTGGTCGTTTATACGCTCGACCCGCGCGGCCTTACCGTCCCGATGCTGAATGCTGAGGACGACGTCTCGGGAATGACCTTCGAGCAGAGTCTGCAGTCGGTCAGCGATCGGGTCGCAACGCTTGCCGACACGCAGGACGGCCTCAAATATCTTGCCGAAGAGACCGGCGGTTTTGCGATCGTAAACAACAATAACCTTTCGAAAGGCATTCGGAAGATCCTCGACGATCAAAGCTACTACCTTGTTGCATACGAGCCTGACGATACGGCCTTCGACCCGAAAAAGCTGCGGTTCAACACGCTAACCGTTAAGGTCTCGCGTCCCGGCACGAACGTACGGTATCGTCGAGGTTTTCTCGGCGTTTCCGACCGAGCGCTTGACGAGTCGCCGCAGGCCAAAGGCGAGGCACGCATCCGCGACGCGTTCTTCTCGCCATTTGCCGTAACCGATCTGCCGTTCAGATTCAATTCGCTCTTTAACTACGATCACAAGAACGGATCCTACCTGCGGTCGCTCGTGCATATGAATATCGCCGACCTTGATTTCAAGACGCTGCCGGACGGTAAGCGTCAGGCGGTCCTTGATATTTTTGCCTACGTTTTCGGCGCGAACGGCTCCATCGACGGGCGCCTTCAGAAAACGTACAAGATGACGCTTCCGCCCGACGCGTACGAGAAATTGCGTTCGACGGGATTCGTGTATGACTTCGTTTTCCCCGTCGCAAAGCCGGGTGCGTATCAGCTTCGCATCGTCGTGCGCGACGCTTCGGCCGATAAGGTCGGCTCGGCAAGCCAATTCGTCGAGATCCCGAACCTGAAAAAGGACCGTCTCACGCTCTCGGGCATCGTCCTGAACTCCGGCACGTCAACGACATCGTCCAGTGCCCTCACGGCGACCGCATTGCGGGAATTCCATCGCGGTTCGTTGATCGAATACGGTTCGGTCGCCCTCAACGCGCGTTCCGAATCGGCGGGCAAGACAAATCTCGCATCCAGGCTTCGCATCTTCCGCGACGGCAAACTTATCTTTACCGGCAAGTCGCAGCCTATCGCTCAAGGGCAGCAACCGGCGGATTCCGTCGCCTTTATGGGCACGATAGATCTCGGAACAAAGCTCGAAGCCGGCGACTACGTTATGGAAGTCGAGGTTACCGACGCCCTCGCTAAAGCAAAATACGCGACCGCGCTCCAATATGTCGAATTCCGCGTAGTAGAGTAAACTTATCTTTTTGCGTATGAAGATTGAACAGATAAAGCTCTTCGAGATAAAGATGCCGCTCGTGCATTTTTTCGAGACCAGCTTTGGTCGTACATACGAGCGAAATATCATCCTCGTCCGCGTAACCGACAGCGACGGCGCCGAAGGTTGGGGTGAAGTTACCTGCGGCGAATCTCCCGGCTACTCAGAAGAATGGACAGGCTCCGCGTGGGCGACGATCGACAAGATCCTCGCGCCGCTCGTGCTTGGGCGCGAGGTGGATTCTGCCGGCGACATCGCGGGCCTGATGAAGTGGGCACGCGGCAATCGTATGGCGAAATCCGGCATCGAAACCGCGTGCTGGGACCTCGAAGCAAAGAAGCTTGGGCTTCCGCTCTGGCGGCATCTCGGCGGCGTCAACCGCACGATCGAAAGCGGCGTCTCGATCGGAATACAAGATTCCGTTCCCGCGTTGCTCGCTCTAATCGAACGAGAGGTCTCTGCGGGCTATAAACGCATCAAGATAAAGATCAGCCCACGTTGGGACTACGACGTGCTAGAGGAAGTGCGTCGGGAATTTCCCGATATTCCGCTGATGGCGGACGCGAATTCCGCCTACACGCTCGCCGACATCGACAAGCTAAAAAGCTTTGACGAATTCGGCCTGATGATGCTCGAACAGCCGCTCGCATACGACGACATCATCGACCACGCAAAGCTCCAGGCCGAGATCGAAACTCCCGTCTGTCTCGACGAACCCATCAAGTCAGCCGAAGATGCGCGAAAGGCCATCGAACTTGCGTCAGGCCGCATCATCAACCTAAAGAACGGCCGCGTCGGCGGACATACGGAATCGAAAAAGGTCGAGGCCATCTGCCGCGAGAGCAACATTCCCGTCTGGTGCGGCGGTATGCTCGAATCCGGCATCGGCCGCGCGCATAACATCGCTATCTCGACGCTCGCCGGTTACACGATGCCCGGCGATGTCTCCGCCTCAAAACGCTATTGGCACGAAGACATTATCTCGCCCGAAGTCTCTGTCTCCGAAAACGGCACCATCGACGCTCCCGACGCTCCCGGCATCGGCTTCGAATTAAACCACGCCTTGATCCAAAAACTCACCATCCGCAACACCGTCATTTAAGAGCTAGCTGCTGTCGCTTTCGAGATTGCTCCTTTCGCCGAGCGGAAAAGCTCAGCGTTTCCGGCGCGCGTTCTCAAAAAATAATCGGCGGCTTTAGCCGCCGATGCACAGCGTTCACTTGCCGTTCATCTTTCCCAACGACAACCAAGCGCGCTCAAGTCATCAGCCATACGTGTCAGCTTTGCCCGTGTACTGACTAATTGGCACGATGCTGAGACGATCCGGGCCTGAGGATATAAAGCGACGAAATTATCGCGCAGAACAGATAGGGGTATCTATTCTCCGACGCGATAAAAAACATTGCCAAGAAATAGATCACAAGACCTGATCCCAGCAGGATCCGAACCCTACGACCCATGATTCGTTCCACGAAGAAACTTAAGGCAAAAAAAACTAGAATCAAGATAATTGGAATTAGGTCAGACATGCTGCTTCCACCTCATTTAGTTGTCATTTCAACACCGAAGCATAAGGGACAAGGAAGTCCGAGTGTGTGGAACTTCCTTGTCGGACGAGCCATTAACCACACGCCCAATCGACCCATCCACCAGAACAAAAACTGCAAAGGACCGCATATGCACAAGGCCAATAGAAAATGGGTCCTGCAGCGGAACATCCAATCAGTCCTGCAACATATGGTCCCCATCTGCAAGTCACCGGACGAAGAGTGGGATCGGAGTAAACGGAAAATTGTCGAAAAGTCTATCTGAGTTACAAGTACCAGCAGATGGGCTTAGGCCGCAGGCACCTTGCGGCGAATCCTTCGCCAATTGTGCAATCTCGGGGTACCGCTTCAGAATTGCCAATCGAGCGGAATCGAGCCTGAAGGCCAAATCTTTGATGTCGTTCTCAGAGTATCCTAGAAGGTCCGCAATAGCCACACTATCAGCGTTCCGATAGGCGGTCTTAAGCGCGGCAGGCGAAACATTCCGCGCTACCGCTCGCGCTGTCATTTCTTCGCGAATATTAATCAAAGCGAGGACATCTGGATCTTGTTGGAGAAGATCATCTAGGTCGTCTGGGCTCCGCATCGGTTGATGAATTCGAGTACCCAAATCCCCCGATGCTAGAGGAATTAGCTCGATCGGTCTTTGCGAACGTGAAATAACGCTCGTTATACGGCCGCGTCCTTCCGTATTACTTGGCATTTCGACTATCCAGAATGTGGTGTCTTTTGCGTAAATAGTTGCCAAGTTAGGTATTGGTGGTATCTTGAAGTTGGCCTCGTCTCTTGGAGTCATTGCCATACAAACCGAGCCGAATATACACATGACTGTGAGGACGAGCACGGTTAAGCGAGGATTCCGAAGTCTTGTTTTTGGTTTCATTGTCATACTCCTAAAGTTAATGTGATGTCTCGTGTGTCATCAACGCCGACCTACGAGTTTGTTTTTGGAGACGTGGAGACGTGGAGACGTGGAGACGTGGAGACGTGGAGACGGCACGCATTATATATAACCTCCGGAAGCCTGTCAAGCTCATGACGGACAAAAGAAAAATAAAGAATGGATCTTCAAAGCGTGGCGATGAATTTATCCCAATCTTCAAGCGCGCGTTCAACCTGGATGATGTGGCGTTCGCGTTTGTTGCGGTGTTTTTTGCGAAGCTCGCCGGGCAGCGGCTCGAGCAGCCCGAACGTGATATTCACGGGCTGAAAATTCTTCGTCTCGACCGAAGAAACGTATCGGCAGAGAGCTCCCATCGCAGAAGTTTGCGGGGCATTGAGCAGCGATCTTCCGGCGAGCGTCCGAGCGGCATTCACGCCGGCGAGCCAACCGGTCGAGACGGATTCGACGTAGCCTTCGACGCCCGTGATCTGCCCCGCGAAAAAGACGTTTGACGCACGGCGCGTCTCGAGCGATTCGTTCAAGATCTGAGGGCTATTGATAAATGTGTTGCGATGAATTTGCCCGAACTGCAAAAATTCCGCGTCTCGCAATCCCGGTATCAGCCGCAGAATGCGCTCCTGCTCGCCGTAACGTAAATGATTTTGAAACCCGACGATGCCGTATGCATCCGCCATCAAATTCTCCTGCCGCAGCTGCACGCACGCGTAAGGTTCGCGGCCCGTTCGCGGGTCCGGCAAACCTTTGGGCTTCATCGGCCCGAAACGCAGAGTGTCCACGCCGCGACGCCCGATCTCCTCTATCGGCAGACACGATTCGAACCACTTCGTCTCTTCAAAACGTTTTAGCGGCACGCTTTTCGCCTCGATAAGCGCATCGTAAAACACCGCGTATTCGTCCTCGTTCATCGGGCAGTTTATGTAATCGTCGCCGCCCTTGCCGTAGCGTGCGGCCTTGAACGCGATCGACATATCGATCGAATCCGCCGCGACGATCGGCGCGATCGCATCGTAAAAATAAAGCTGGTCGTCGCCCGTGAACCGCATTATCTCGGCCGTCAAAGCCTCGCTCGTCAAGGGTCCGGTCGCGACAATGGAAACTCCGTCCGGAGGGATTTCCTTGATCTCTTCGCGGACGATCTCGATGTTCGGATGCTGCTCGATCTTCTCGGTGATGTATTCGGCAAACTTCATTCGATCGACCGAAAGAGCCGCGCCCGCAGGCACACGCGTCGCCGCCGCCGCCTCCAACACAAGCGACGAAGCCCGCCGTAGTTCTTCTTTTAGGAGGAACGGGGCCGAACCGTATTCGTCCGATTTCAGCGAGTTCGAGCAGACGATCTCTGCGAGTTTGTCCGTCCTGTGCGCCGGCGTCGTCGCAACAGGCCGCATCTCATACAGCCGCACATTCGAGCCCCTTTGCGCCGCCTGCCAAGCCGCTTCAACCCCAGCCAGCCCGCCGCCAATTACATTTACCGTATTGCTAGAATCTTTCAAAACTATTTATCTCCTTCGTCAGGAGCTCCATAAACCGTGAATTCACAAAAAGTTTTTCCTTTGCAGACTATGTTTACGGCGTAAACATGTCAACGTTTTATGTCGATGATTTGCGATTTTATCGACATGAGAGCATCTATATGTCGATGATTTGCGATTTTATCGACATATCAAACGGCAAAATGGCGGCATCTACGCTGCTATTCTAGGAGTTTGCTCCCTCGCCGTGCGTAAAAGCTTCGCTTTTCCGGCACACGCGAAGGCCGAAAACAGCCTGGCCGCTTTAGCTGCCGGAAGCAAAAAAGGCAGCCGGTTAGGCTGCCTCAAGCGATCGATCCGAAAGGATCTTACACCGTAACGCTGCTCGAATTACGCTTTCCGGCGTAGATGCGAGCCATCTTGCGGCAGTTGTCGAAGACCTTCGAGGTAAAGACGCCCGATCCAGGCGGATCGACCTCGACCGTCGCCGAAGCGCGTCCGGCCTTTATGATCCACGCCTCTGCGGCAGCGGAATTGACGTCATACGTCGCGCTCCAGTCCGGAGCAAGCGGCGCGACGCCTGCCGCATCCGGCAACGCAGCTTTTGCGAGAGCCGTATTTAGCTCCGCCTCCGTGAGCGTGGGTTCGATGTCCCAAGCCGTGATCAGTTTCAGTTCATCCAAAGCAGACATTTTCTCTCGCCTCCACTATCTTTCTAAATGTTGCCTGTTGCCACGAAGTCACAAAGTTACCAAAAGACTTTCTACCTTTGTGCCCTTGTGCCTTTGTGGCACATTCTTTCGCCACTAAGACACGAAGTCACGCAGTTACCAAAAGACGCTTTCTACCTTTGTGCCCTTGTGCCTTTGTGGCCGCTTTTGTCTTACGCCGCCTTGTTCGCGACCAGCATCGCAAGCGACGTCGGTTCGACGACCTTCGCGCCGTAAACGTGCAGTCCCTTGACGGCGTCACCGAAACGCTTCTCCGGCTTGAACGTATGGAGGTCGAGGATCTGTTCGACATACGACGTCGCGACCGAGTGGCCGGCGATGATCCTGAATTTCGTGCCCGTGTCGTTCGGCACGTTGTTCGACTTCAGGATGTCGAATCCCGCTGCCTCGCCGACCGCGCCGTTCGCGAGCCGTCGATCCGAACGCATCGTTCCCGCATTCACGAAACGATCGTCCTTTAGGAGCAGGCCGTGAAACCACGCCGGCACGATGACGAATCTGCCTTCGATCGGCGTGTTCGATTCATCGAGGATCGTTCCGAGATCGACGAGATATTCATACGCGTCGTCCTTTGTCGGAACGCGCGGCGTACCGGTCGTGCCGATCGTATTCGGCCCCAGGACAGCGGCCTCCATCGTCGCCGCGATGAAGCTGTCCGCCGCGTCGCGCAATTTCCAAGCCGAGCGGCGCATCGCATAGTCGAGCACGTTCACATTCTGTTGCGCGCGGTCGATACGATCGACGTAAAAATTGAAATACTTCGCCTGATCGATCGAGAGCGTCTGTTCGGTATCGGTGAGCAGCGTCGGGTCGTCGATGTCGCTATTCTTTACATATTCGCCGATGGCAACGTCGCTGATCGACGCGATCTTTACCGTATTGCCGGCCTCGCGTATATCACCTTCGTAGTCTCGGTTCACAACCTTGCTTTGTCCGTAAACAAGCGATCCTTCAAGGGCGACGAGCAGTCTCGAAGCCCAAACTGTGGGAATAAAATCCAATGCCATTTGTTTCTCCTTTTTTCTGTTCTAGCCTGCGCTCAAAACGCGGCGAACTTCCTTCCAATCGAGCCGTGCGATCTCGGCGGGCGACATCTTTGCGAGAGCTTCCTTCGTGAGTTTCGGCTCCTCGCGACGGCCGGCTGCGGCGTCTATATCCGCGACCTTTGCGGCACGCGCCGACAGCGCCTTTTTGATCTCGGCGAACTCTTCCTTAAGTTCGTCGAGCGCGGTCTGAAAACCGCTCTCCGCGGCCTCTTCAGCCGCACTTTCAACGCCGTTTTCCGGCGGCTTTTCGTCTTTCTGTTCTGTTTCCATAACTTCCTCCATTGCTTTTCTGCAAAAATCTGCGACACTGTTCGTCTCTTAAGGAACTCAAGGCGGTCCGCGATTTCGGCGAACCGCTCCCAACTTTGAAAATTTAGTTTTGCGGAGCATAAAAATGGCTATCTACAAAGTTGGGAATCTCGAACTCATCGCGCAGCCTACCGATGGCGTATGCTGGTGGGCCAGCGACACAATGCTTTACAAGTGGTCGAAGGCAACGGGCCGCGGTTCGATGATCGACCCGCTTTCCGATTCGGGTTTCAAAGCCCGATACGACAGCAACGGAACTTGGGGCTGCGGCGACAACGCCTTTATGGCGAAGACGCTCAAGATGGTCGGCGTCAAAGACCCAGATCTCAATTACGACGCTTTCGTGTCGGCCTTTCAGGCTCACGGCCCGCTCTTTGCGAGCCTCCAAAAGAATTGGAACGGCAATGATTACGGCCACGCTGTCGTCTTCGGCGGCGCCGCCGACACCGGCATCCTCGTTTACGATCCGATGCCGCTCGGCAAAGGCTCGCTCATCTGGCTCACTTGGGCTCAGGTCAAGAAGGCTCTCGACGGAATTTCGGGCGCGAACCCGACGTACCTTGCGGCGGTCTAGAAGGGCGACGCATTCTCCGCTTCGTCGATGCCGTAACCGGCCTCTGCGAGAAGCTGCGTCTGCGGCAATCCAAGCTGCTTCTTGAGGATCAGATTCTCGAGAATTTCGCGTTCCGAGAGCGGCGAAGGATCTTGCCAAAGCGTTACGAGCTGCGCGTCGCTGCCGCCTTCGATCCGCCGCGCGAAATTCATCGCGTCCGCCCACACTTGCCCGTATGCAAGCTGCCGTATGCGCACCTTCGAGATAAATCGCGCGCTCGCTTGCCGCAGGCTTTCGCCGCTCGGGAATGTGCCCGTCTGCTGCAGGAAATAGAAAAGCGGCGTGCCCGTAACCGATGCGATGTCGGTGCGAAAACTGTCCTTCACCTTAATGAACTGATCGAGCCGTGCCGATTCGAAATCGCCGAATTTTGCGTTCGCATCGCCCGCGATCCAAAGATGTTCAACGCCCGAACGGAACGGCGCGACCGCCTTGCCGTCCGTGTCGTATTCGATCTCGATCCCCGCGGCCCAACGCTGTCTGTACGCCGAAAATTCCATCGCGACGAGCATATCGAGCACCGATTTATTCAGCCCGTCCTGGATCGGTATCGCGGCATCGAGTTCGGAACGCCCGGCCATTCCAATACCCGCGTTATTTGCAAAATGAAAGACGGGAACTTTGCCGAACGGATTCTCGATGACAGAGCGGGACGCGAACGCGTCGAACTCTTTCGCGTCCGGAAAACGCGTCTCCTCTTCGCGTCGCGTTATGTAACGCTCGATGCGGTCGGGATAGAAGAGATTGAGCCGGATCCGCCCATCGTCCGCCCGCCAGCATTTCGCCGCAAAGGTGATCTCGGTCGAGGATTCCTCGTCGTATCGGACGGCCATCTGCGACGCTCGATTCGGGTGAAACACCGCTTCGCCCGACGCGTCCGGCCATACGATCACGTAGGCATCGCCGTTCTTTAGCGCCTCTCGATGCGCCTCGCCGCTCACTATCGGCATACGCCGTTTCCGCCAAAGCAGCTCGGCTTCTCTGTCCGCTTCCGGCGGTCCGCTGTCAACGCTGAATCCGACGACCGAGAGCTTGTCCGCGACCGAATCGCACACGACCGGGCAAAGGTTCAAAGCAAATTCGCGAAATAGATCGCCGAACGTCGTCGCGAATTTTTCCGTCGCAAATCTCAGGTCGTGATCTCCGTTGTAATAGCGCTCTGTCTTGTCGTAACGCGCGGCGTTCGCCGATAGCGTTTGCAGTGCATTTTCAATATCTGTATTCATTTCTCCTCTCCTCAGAATGTCCTCAAAAATTTCCTGTCGCGGGCCGCGAGCATACTCACCGCGAGGCTCACGGCGTCAACCTGATCGTCGTGCGGCGACGCAGGAAACGCGCACGCTTCATCGACGAACTCCTTTATCCAACTGCCCGCAACGAGCACGACGCTGCCGACCTCCGCGATCGGCGCCCAAGTGTGCGCGCGCGTCCATTTGTCGTCCGTAACGCGCACGCTTCGCAGCGGCTTCCCGCGGCACACGCCCGAACTCACGAGATCCTGAACGATCGCCGTTCCGTGCATAGCGCTCTCGACGCCGTGCACCGTCTTCACCTCGGCTGCGATCCGCTCGGCGATGAACTTCCGCTGTTGTGTGTATGTGAGCCTTTGCCGAAAACCGTCCGCAATGTAGAGAATGTTGTCCTTGCCGAACGCGCATCGGAAACTCGCCGTATAATCCGCACGCGTGTCCTGCGAGATCGCAAGGTCGTAACCGCGTGCCCAATTCAGATTCTCCGGAGCGCGTTCGACGATCCGCGAGAACCATTCGCGTTTGAACAATCCGCCCGAACGCGGTATCGGCCTTTGCTGATACAGTGCCTCGAACGAATAGCTGCCGAGGCGCCTGTGCACCGCCGCCAAACGAGCCTCCGAGAACCGCTCCTTCCAAAGCGCCTCGCCAGGCTTTCGCCCCAACGGATCGCCTTCTTCGGCAAGTGCCGGGAGATTCACGATCTCCCATTTTTCGCCCTCTTCCATCTCGCGAATCAAGCGGCCCGCAAGATCGTCCTCGTGCCAGCGCGTCTGTATGAGAATGATCGGCGCTTCGGGTTCGAGCCGCGTGTAAATGTCGTCGTTGAACCACTGCGCGACGTTCTCGCGCCGGACGAGACTTTCGGCATTGTTCCGGCTCTTTATCGGATCGTCTATGATCACAAGCCCTGCGCCGAACCCCGTAATTCCGCCGCCTACGCCGACCGCGCGCATCCCGCCGCCCATCTTCGTCTCCCATTCCTCGGCCGCTTTCCTGTCCTCGGCCATCGGCACAAGCTGCTCGACGATCCGCTTTACGCGTCGTGAAAATCTGTTCGCAAGCTTCTGGCTGTAGCTCGCGAGAATGATGTTGAGCCGCGGGTCGCGTGCAATGCGCCATGCTGCGTAACGTATCGTTACAAGCTCGCTCTTCCCGTGACGCGGCGGCATAAAGACCATCATTCGCTGCGTCTCGCCGCGTGTTATCTGTTCGAGCTTTTTGCAAACGAACTGCTGATGCGGCAGGTTCCATTTCCACCTTCTCGGCGCGTCGCTCTGCTTGAGCCACGCCGCAAAACTCCTGCTGACCGGCTTTTTCTCGGTCGGTCCTTCGGGCTGGACAGCGACCGCCTCTTGCGGCTGCTTTTTCGCCTTCTTCGCACCGGTTTTGTGAGTCTTCTTTCCCATTCTTTTTTACCTGAGCAGGGCTGCGGCTCCGACGCCGATCAGAATGTCGCCGATGCGTTTCCATGGCGACGAACGCTTTGTCTTGAGCCGCTCGATCAGTTCGTCCTGAGCTTTTATTGCCGCGTCCTTTGCCGCGATCGTCTCGTTCTTCGCCGCGACCGTCTGCCGCAGCGACTCGCTCTCGGTGCGTCGCGTTTCATTCAACTCGGCAAGGATCGCGTTCATCTTCTTCTCGTCCGCGAGACGCGCCGCAAGCGCCGCATTCTCTTTTTCAAGCTGCGTGATCGCTTCGCGCGAAGCGGCAAGCTCTTCCGCCGCTGCGGCACACGCCGACACAACGCCGCGGTCAACGCGCTTCGCATCCGTGGCCGAGACTTTCGAGTCTTCGGCAGAGTTCATCGACGCTTTTGTCGATTGCGCGTATCCGTTTTGCACGCTCCACACGATCGCGAGCATTGCGAACACCGGCACTATCCTTTTCAAGTTCTTCATCATCTCTCCTCGTCTCTTTGCGAAGCGTCTCAAGTTCCTTTTCGAGATACTCGATCTTCGCCCGCTGTTCGTTCTGCTTTTTTTCGAGTTCGTCCGCTGCATCTTCGGCTTTGTCGGCAGTCGCTTTTTGTGCCTCGACGCTGCGCTCTGCTTGCCTTACATCAAGCGTCGATCGGAGCGACACCGCCGCGATCACGATCAGCAACCCGAGCAAAACGCCCGCGATCCACCACATCTTTCTCGTCATTTCTCTTTCCTCCCGTTCGCGTCCCGCCGTCTCGCGAAATATAGCTGCAGCAAGATGTCAGCAGTCTTACCGACCGCGAAGAATATGACCGGCAGCACGATCGCCGAGAGAATTTCGCCCGCCTCGCGGCTGTTGAAAATGCTTGCAAAAGAGCTTGCCCACGCAAGCAGAATGTTCTTTGTGTCGTTCATCATTTCGTCTCCTCATTCCCGCGGACTTTGTTCGACGCACGCTGCCGATATAGATAAACTGCCGTCAGGATCGCCGCTGCGATCGCCGTTACGATCCAGATCTCACGCGGTATCCCCGCGAAAAATGCGATGACCGCCCAAAGCGTCTGCCAAAGCGTTCCGGCGACGGTCGCCCACAACGAACGCGCTCTATTCGTCCGCGTCGCGATTCCCGTAACGACGTCGTCCACATGGTCGAACGCCGCTTCTGCGGTCGCGAGTATCGAGGGCCGCGGCTCGTCTGCGGGAAGGTTCGCGGCGGGAATTTGAGGTTCCGTTTCCGTGGTTTCTGGCAGGACGGTAGGCGGGAAGCCCGCGGCCTCTCGATCTTCTTCGAGGTCTTCGGCGGAAAGTTTCCGGCCGTTGACCATCAGCGGCAGCTCAAGCTGCCAATTTCCTTTCGCGACCTCACCGAGAAAGAATCTCGTGCGGTACGCGGTCTTCCTAAGCCTCGCCGAACTGCGAAGCCATGCGTCGCGGCGCCGAAGATAATCCGTTACCAACGCCTTCTCCGTGCTGCCCGTTACGAGCCGCGCGACGCGGCCGAACGATCCGTGCACGAGCCCGTCGAGAACGACCGCAAGGGCAAGCGGCGTTTCAAAGTCGTTCATACGGCAGACGCTTTCTGCACGTGCGGTGTAGCGTTTGTCCGCGACCGCCCGCTGAGCCTCGCGCATCTCGCTCGACGTTGCCGCCGCGATCAACGCCCCGCGAAATTCCGTATCCTGCGATAGACGTTCGATCGAGCGGTCCGAGGTTCGCGTAAGGATCTGCATTCGGCTTTCGAGAGTCTCGCGGCCGATCGTGCCGCCCGCCGCGAGGTACCGTTTCACGACGTCGTTGAGCGCCCCCGACCGATGCGTGAACTGAAAGATGCCGTATGAAATTCCCGCTCCGTCGTCGAGTACGGCCAATGCGTCATAACGCGCTTTGGCGCGTCCTGTCTCGAATATCCGCAGTATCGCGAGGGCCTTTTGTTTGTCGATCTCGTTGAACATTTTTCGTTTCTCCGTCATTTGCAGTAAAATATACTTGTTTGATATTCTTTAACGGTCGGACGATTGACAAGGGCGACAGTTCGCAAGGCTTACATTCGCCTCATTTCATTGCCGGTCTCACCCGACCGTGAAACCAGATTACCGCGAACGCATCTCGCGTTGGAAGGACATTTTTCACGAAACGTATCAAAATGCACGTTTTGTATCAAAATTCACAAAACGGACAAAACGGACAAACCGGACAAAATGCACAAAGCGCATAGAACCACGGTTCATCATTTCAGGCTCGTTTGACCAGTTATTTGCTTGACGGGCGAGACTTTAGGAGCACAGAAGACAAATGAATACCACGCAACGATTATTACATCTCGCCCCGAGGACGACTCTTCGGGTCGCAGAAGTCGAAAGGCTGATTCGCGTCCACCGCATCGTCATCCCGCCGCTTACGAGACGATCTCTCTACGAAATGTGCGAGCAAGGCATTTTTGAATTCGCCCCACGCGACAAGACGCGCAGATACTTCATCTACGAGGATTCTTTTCTTGCGTGGGTCGAAGGGTTGAGTAAGAAGGCTTGAGCTATTTCCGCCGCGGTTTGAGATCGGCATTCAGCTCATCGGGCGAGAGGTCGCGATAGACGGCAACGCAATCGCGTCCCGAACGTTTCGCCCGATAGAGCGCTGAATCCGCCATCTCGACAAGCTCGATCGCGTCGGTCGAATCTTCCGGGAAGGACGAGATGCCGATGCTTACCGTGATGTGATGCACGTGCCGTTCAAGCCCGGGGCGAATGACGCTGAATTTATGATCCGCGATCTCTGCGCGTATGCGTTCGGCGGCTACAAGCGCCTGCGCGATATCCGCGTCAAGCAGGAATGCGGCAAATTCATCGCCGCCGAACCGCGCGGCCGCATCGCCGCTCCGCAAGATGTTCGTAATGCAGGAACCGATCTCCTCGATCGTCTTGCTGCCCGTCATATGGCCGTAAGTGTCGTTGACGGATTTGAAATTATCACCGTCCATCATCAGCACGCAGAACGAACGGTTCTCCGCCTTTGCGCGGCTCGCCTCCCGTCGCAGCTCGAAAAAAAATGACCGGCTCGAAAGCAATCCCGTAAGATCGTCGTGCGAAATGAGGCGGTGTACTTGCCGCTGATACTCGCGGTCGATCTCGTCCAGCAGGTCGAACCGCAGGATCGTCTCGCCGACGGTGATCTTATCGCCGTTCGAGAGTTGCTGCTCCTTGATCCGGTTGCCGTTCACAAAGGTTCCGTTCCGCGAATCAAGATCCGTCAGAATATATTCGAGTTGGCCGGAATCTGCTGCTCTAACCGCCTTTACCGAAGCATGCTGTCGGGAAACCTGCGTATCGTTGACGCGGACATCCGCCTCGAGCGCCCGCCCCAAGACCACCTCAGGCCGCTCAAGCGGTATCGGTACGGCGATGAGTTCGCCGCTTAGGAAAACAAGTGCGGGCCGCAGGTCCCTTCGTTTTATCTCGCTATCGTTCATAGGAATAGGCTTACGGCAGACAGGCGTGCCGAGCCCACACGGGGAAGTCACCTTATAGGATACCCCATTCGAAGATGCGTGAAAAGCCCTTTTTACGAGCCTCGCGATCCGTCTCTAATTGTTGTTAGGAAAGGAGTTTAGTGATCTTGATCGCCGTTCCGTCGTCCGTGGGCAGAACCTCGACCGAATCCGAAAGTTTTGCGATCAGTTCGAGGCCCCATCCGCGTCTTTGGCCAGCTTTACCGTCACGTGCGACCGTCTGCCTGTCCTTCAGGCGAATTCCGCGATTGCGGACGGTGATCTCGAGACGGTCGCGAAGCGGCGTGAAGGTTAGGTGGATCTTGCGTTCGGGCGAGAGCGAATGTTCCGACGCGTTGATGCAAGCCTCGACGAGCGCCGTCTTGATCTGGTTGATCGCCCGCTGCGAAAATCCCGAACGCTCGGCGACGTCTTCCGCAAAGCTCGCCGCAACGATCTCCGAATCGCCGCCCATCGGTATCGTGATCTCGAACTGTTCGGGCGATGCGTTCGGTCGCGACTCCGCAAGCTCCAATTCGATCCGCAGCAGTTCGATCTGTCGATACGAACTTCCGAATGCGTTGCGTTCCGCGAGTGCGTGCATCGCGGCCTCGTCAAAACCCTCACGCGTTACGAGCCACAGGCGATAGTTCTTGAATTCGCTCGCAAGCGCCGCCATTTCGAGACGGTCGAGCCAATATTCCGTAAGGTCTAGCGACGCTGCGAACTTTGAATCGAACTCGGCCGCAAGCCAAATGATCGGATCGCCCGCGTCCGAAACGCCGAAAGCGATCGCCGTTCGTTCGACATCCGCGACACGTCCGATCGACGGATAGACGTCCGCGGCCTGTACGGAAAAAAGCACGTTCGGAAGCGCGATGCGATCCGGCGTAGCCGCGATCTTCGCAAGCTGCTCATCGTCGGAGCGTCCTTTCAATTCCGTGTCGAACTTCGCGAAATCGATGCTGACCGCCGCGACAGTTCGTCCCGTAAAGCTCGACAAGAGTTCACGCAGACCGATGGCCGCATCGCGTCGATACATCCTTGCGAGCAACTTTTGAGAGCGTCCGAAATTCTCCGAAAGCTCTTCTGCGACCACGCGTGCACGCGTCTTGCCGCTCGTCTCAAGCTCTCTTCTCGCACGCAGATAGTCAATGAGGATACCATCGCTTCCGCAGAAGAAGACGCGTCCTGACGCCCGCGTGATGAATTCTCTCTCGTGCAGCAGCGACAACACGGCATCACATTCTGCGGCCGTTCCGCCGAGCCTCATTTCCCACTCGGTCTCGTATGTCGGACCGTTGTCCTGCGTTGCGCAAAGCTGTTTGAATATTTCTTTTTCAAGATCGGGATCGCCGGCGATGCGATCGAGTTCGCGGTCGATCTTTCGTCCGATCGAGATGCCGAAAAGCTCGTCGGTGTAGATCGCCGCAAAATTCGCAAAGCTCGCAAGCGGCATATCTCTTGCGGCTGCGGCGTCAACAATTCCCCTCAAATAGACAGGCCTTGCTCCGAGATGCACGACGGCCAGATCGCGAACTTCGTCGCTCAGCGAAACGCATCTTTCCTCGGCGTACGCTGCAAGCAATTCAGCGGCGTCGGCACGCACGGGAAGATCGATGTGCAGCCTTGCCGCCGACGGGTTTTCGGGTCGAGAACGCCTCGCAAAGCAGAAGACGCTCGGAAGCGAACCGTTTGCAAACACCCGCCGCATCGCGTCCGCCAACTCGCTCTCGGCACCGCGCTCGAACTCGTCGATCAGCACAAAACTCTTCACACCGTTCGCTGCCGCGCGGAACGGAACGGCAAGCAAACTTTCGAGCGGAGTGTCCGCGTCGATCAGACCTGCGGCGCCTTCGATCCAGCCTCGATGATGCTCTGAAACAAGCCCTAAGAGGCTGTGTATATCGGGTTGTGCCGCGATCAATTCGGGTACGCGCCGATCGAACGCCGCGGCCTGCGTGATAAATTCCCGCACCCAACGCCGAGCCGCATCCGAAGCGGTTTCGCCCGCTCGCAGCCGAAAATAGAACGGCACGACGCCGCTCGCCGTCCGATAGAAATGATCGTAAAGCTGCCGCAGAGTTTCGGACGAACCTGAATCCGGCGCCGCGTGAACATCGAGAATTCCGGCGTCGGACGCGTGCGCGATCAGGCGCGCAAGTTCCGGCCCGCGGCCGACGAATTTGTCAGCCGTTACCGAAGCTAAAATTTTCTCCGGTGTGTTCATCCTTTCAGCGGAACGTCGTCGTCAATGGGCGAGAAGATCGACACGCGATTGCGGCCCTCTGCCTTCGCCCGATACAGCGCCTGGTCTGCCGCGCCGATCATATCCATCTGTGCGCAAACTTCGCTCGAACAAGATGCCACGCCGACGCTTATCGTAACCGTCCGATGCGGAAACTCGGTCGCCGCGACGTTCTGCCGTACGCGGTCGGCGATATTCTTGGCCTCTGCATCGGTCGTCTGCGGCAGAAGGATCGCGAATTCTTCCCCGCCGAAACGCACCGCGACGTCTGCATCGCGCAGCGTTTCGCGTATGACGTGCGCGACGATCTTCAGCGCCTCATCGCCCGCCGGATGGCCAAAACTATCGTTATACGATTTGAAATGATCGACATCAAGCATAACGAACGCCATCGGATAGCCGTGCCTGTTCGAACGTTTAACTTCCTCGGCTAGCCGCTGTTCCATATATCGCCGATTGAGCAGCCCCGTGAGCGGATCCGTAACCGACAGCTGTTCGAATTCGCCTGCCTTTTCTTTCAACTGCGTGCGGTCGATCGCGGCGGCAAGCTGCGGTGCGATCGCCTTTACGAGGTCGAGATCGCGCCGGTCGAATGCCGTGCCCGTCACCTTATCGGTAAAATTGATAACGGCGAGCTGCCTTTCGCCAAGCCGGATCGGCGCCGAGAGAAATGACGCCGTCTTGTATTTTCGCTCCTCATCGACGGGCGGCAATCCCGTGGCGGCGACGTCTCGAACGACGATCGGTTTGCCGCGTTCGAAGACGATGCGCGCGACCCTTTCGCCCGGCTCTGTGTCATTCCGCATATCAAAAACCGAACCGACAGAACCTCTCACGCGGAAATTCTCGGCCGCCGCGTCACGCGTCATCAAGGACGCCCGTTCCGATTGCAGCAGTTCCGCGCTGACCTGGGCAAGGTGCATCCATAGCTCTTCGGTCTCTAGTTCGCGAATGCCTTCGGCGAGCTTTTCAGAAACTTCATCGAGGTGCGCACGCCGTTCCATTTCGGCGCGAAGACGCAGGATCTCAAGCTGCGGCGCGATCGAGCGGCAGAATCGTGCGATCGCACGCCGCCTGTCTTCTTCGGGAACCTTGTCGAGCACAACCAGTGCCGCCGGAATGTCGTCGCCGACAGGCATCGCAAAAAGCAGTATGCGTTTCGGGTCCGGAATCGCTTCCGTCGGCGGTTTCCCGAGCACGACGGGCTTTTCGCCCGCGGCCGCATCGCCAAGCCGCTCGTCATCAAGCTCGATACCGACGTTGACGCTGCGGCCTTTTAGCGATGCGGAAACCGCGGTGCTTTCGAGCCGGTCGCCGCGTTGCTCAAGCCAAATGAGCGACCGAAGCGAGAATTGTTTTGCGGCAAACTCGATCGTTGCGTTACGGGCCGAAATATAATCACGCCCGAGCAGCGAACCAAAGAACGAACGCCAATCCGCGGGATCGGTCCCGCTCGGTTTTTTGTCGTTGATCGCGGCGGCGCGGCGTGCGATCTCTTTCGCCTGTGTGCTTTCGGGCTTCTTTGCCGGTTCCTGTTTCTTTGCGGCGTCTTTGATCTCGCGCAAAGCATCGACCATCGGCGCGTCAGAGCTTAAGAGCAGAATATTCTCGAAGAACCGCGACGCGGGCAGATCGCGCCAATCGCCGGTCATCGCGCGATTCGCCGCTCGGCGGTAATTCTCCGAATTCGTGAATGCACGCCCGACGATCACGGCCGCGGGTTTACCGTCGCTCTCGAATCTTGCGGCACGGCACAGCAGCCCGGCGTGGCATGTGTACGAGATCGTCGCGTTCTTTTCGGTCGTACGTTCGAGCGCGCGTCCGCAGTCGCGAGCGCAACGCCCGATCAGAACGCCGTCCGGATTCAGCACGGCGCAGATCGAGTTGTTATTGACGACCGGTTCTTGCTTGCCCGCTACGTCAACGACTACGACCGCAATGCCGTTCTTTTTCGCGATCCGCTCAAGAATGTTCTTGGGCGGAACCGCGCGTTTCTCACTCATCGTTTATTTTCCGGCCCTTTGTTCTACTGCGGCGGCCGGTCCAAAAGACCTGCTTCATACTCCGTGGCTATGTCGCCGCGGCGCGGAAGATATATGCTTTCGTATCTCGCAAAAACTCCTAATCGCCATATTTTTCCAGCAGAATCGCTCACCATTTTCTTTAGCGTCGAACCTTCGGCCCGCAGCACGCCGTCATATCATTCATTTTGACCGAAGGCCTTTGACAGAGGATACTGTAAGTAGATACTCATTTGCCGAAATGGCGAGTCTTTGAAAACCATAGGAATATTTGCAAGGAGGTTTTATTTGCAATGATCAAGGACCAGAAGGCCGCAATGCAGACGCCGATCGATGCCGATCCGGCGGCAAGCGGCAAGACGCTTTCTAAAGCGAAGACGGCATCAAGACTCAACGAACTGATCGTAACCTGTAAGGATGGCGAGGCGGGCTATCGGAGCGCGGCAGAGGGCGTGAGGTCCGCCGAACTGAAGCAGCTTTTCGCAGACTGCACCCTTCAGCGGGCGCAGTTCGTCGGCGAACTTCAATCGCTCGTACGATCGCTTGGCGGAAACCCCGAACATACCGGCTCATTCATCGCAAAGCTCCACCGCGGCTGGATCGATATCAAATCCGCGATCGAAGGCCGTGACGAAGCCGGCATTCTCGTTGAGTGTGAACGCGGCGAAGGGATCGCGAAGAATGCTTACAAGAGCGTGCTCAAAGAGACGCTTCGGCCGCATGTGCGCGATGTCGTCGAGCGTCAGCTAGGGTCGATCAACGCCGTACACAAGCAGATCAAAACGCTCAAGGCGGCATTCCTCGCCAAGGACGTACGGCATCTTCCTGCTCCGCCGAAACAAACAAAGAGACCCGGGACGCAGCCGTGAGTTTTTTTAAGTTTCCGCGAAATTGGGACAGTATAACTGCCCCTGCGTAGCGGCACATAGCCCCGTCATTTATGGCCGGGCGAGTCCATTTCTATCCAGAAATTACCTGCGGCATCGCGGCGACGAGCCGCTGCGTGAACGGATGCTGTGCGTGATCGAGAATTTTCTCGGCCGTTCCGGTTTCGACGATCTTCCCCTTTTCCATAACCGCAACGCGGTCTGCAAGGAATCTCACGGCTCGAAGATCGTGCGAGATGAAGAGGAACGCGATGCCGCGCGTTCTTGCCGCGCGCTTTAGAAGGTTCAGTATCTGCGCCTGCATCGAGACGTCGAGCGACGAAACAGGTTCGTCAGCGACAATGAGGTCCGGCTCGACCGAAAGTGCCCTCGCGATGCCTACACGCTGACGCTGGCCGCCGGAAAGTCTGCCGGGTCTGCGCGTCCGAAATTCTGCCGCGAGTCCGACGGTCGTCATCAACTCGTCAAGTTCAACGGCTCCCGCCGGAAGCGAGAATGCTCGTCGCGGTTCCAGTATCGAATTTCCGATCGAAATGAGCGGATCGAGGCTCGCGAACGGATCCTGAAAGATCATCTGCATTCGTCTGCGAACCGGCCGCAACGCTCTTTCTGGGAGATTCGTGATGTCCTCGCCGTCAAAAATGATCCTCCCGGAAACTGTCCGCTGCACACGCATCACTGCCCGCGCAAGCGTCGATTTTCCGCAGCCGGATTCGCCGACAAGGGCGAGCGTCTCGCCTCGCGCGATCGAAAACGAAACATCGTCCACCGCATTCACGCCATTTCTGCCGCCGAATCTCACCGCCAAATTTTCGAGCTTCAATATATCCGTCATCGCGCTGGCTATATCGGTTTCTCGATCGAGACAGGCGTGTCCGTGTCGTAATCTATCGTCGCGGACTTGAGCTTGCCGCTCTTGTACTCGACCTTGACCCTCAACGGAATGTCTTCCGCCTTGCTCACCCAGATCGTCGAAGTGTATGGCGCGACATTCTTTTCCGGCTGGCCGGGATCGTCATAGACATACTTGTTCGCGGCCTTTCCGTTGAAGGTTTCTACGCCCTCAAATCTGACGTTCGACAGACGCTTCAGGCCTTCTTCGGTGAACATCTCTTTCATTGCGGGGATCTGTGCGGCCTGACCGCCGGGCATCTTTTGCCACTTCCCGCCGAACTTTGCATAAGTATCCGCGCCGATGACGATCGTCTCGATCTCCATTCCGTGAATCGGCTCGCTCTTGAACCGATAGCGGTCCGGCGCTTGGTATTCGACCTCGACATTAAGCGCACTTTCGCCGTCGGTCGTCATCTTTGCTTTGAACGACGGAAGAGAGGTGAATTTCTTCGAAGCGGCAATGATCTCGGCCTTTGGATCGGCGCCGGCGGCAACCGTTCCCGGTTCCGATCCGTCGGACGGCGAAGCGGAATTAGAGTTCGCATCCGAGCTGTTCGCAGGCTTATTGTCGATGCCGGAACGCAGTCTTTCGATCGTCGAGCAGCCGAGCCCGAGCGTTCCAAGCAGTATCAAAACCAAGGTAAATGAACGGATATTCTTCATAGTAAAATCAACCTCGCGAGAAAATATCGTGGGCAAAATGGCAGCGTGAAAAGTGTTCGGCCGAAACGGCTGCGAACGACGGCCTCGTCTCATTGCAGACGGCCTCCGCACGTTCGCAACGCGGGGCAAATTCACACGCCTGCATTTCAACGCTCAGATCGGGAGGCATACCCGCGATCTGAAAAAGTTCTTCGCCCGCCGCCGCATTTTCCGGCATTGCGGCGAGCAGAGCACGCGTGTACGGATTCGTCGGGCGTGCAAAAAGTTCAGCGGCAGCGGCTTCCTCAAAAATTCGTCCGCCGTACATCACCGCGACTCTATCCGCACGACCGGAAACCAAAGCAAGATCGTGCGATATCAGAATAACGCTCATCCCGATCTTTGCGCGAAGATCATCGAGAAGATCGAGAGCCTGGGATTGTATCGTAGAGTCGAGCGCCGTCGTCGGTTCGTCCGCGATCACAAGATCAGGCTTGCAGCTGACAGCGATCGCGATCATCACGCGCTGCCGCATTCCGCCTGAAAATTCATGCGGATAGTGATCGAGCCGTCGAGCCGCGTCCGCGATCCCAACAAGATCGAGCATCTCCGCCGCATGCTCGCGAGCCTCTCTGCGCGACAGCCCGAGGTGAAGTTCTGTCACCTCGGCGATCTGCCTGCCGACCGTCATATACGGATTGAGCGACGACATCGGATCCTGAAATATCACGCCCACGCGCTTGCCGCGTACCGATCGCAGATGTGCGTCATCCGCGTTCAAAAGATCGACGCCGTCAAGGTGAATGTTTCCCGAAGTTATTCGTCCGGCTTTCGGCAGAAGACGCACGATCGACATTCCCAACGCGGTCTTTCCGCTGCCGGATTCGCCGACGACGGCTGTCATCTCGCCCTTTTTCACGTCGAGCGAAACGTCTCTCACAGCCTTCACCGAACGCCCCTTCGCGTCAGCGAATTCGACGGAAAGGCCTTCGATCGAAAGGAGAGTTGGTTGTGCCTTTGGCTGGGAACTCATTCGAGTTTGCGGCAAGTTATTTTGATGCGGCAGGCTGCCAATTTGGATCTATCTTGACGTCCGTCAGCAGGACGGCATCAAGGCTGTTCAGTTCAAAACCCGTAACATACGGCTTTACGAGGGCGAATGACCGCGGGAAGTAGATCGGGATCGCCGAAAGGTCGTACAACGCGGCTTCCTGCGAATATTCAGGCTTGGAGTCGAGCGGCGTCAAGGGCCGCGACGGCATCGAGTCGGTCAAAAGATGCTGTGCGGGCGTCGGGGTCGGCGTTGCCTGAAGAGCGACCGGACCTGTCGGCGGTTCGGCCCGCCTGCTCGCTTTCTTCTCCGGCCCGAAGATCGTTTCCATTCCGACGACCTCGTCCATCGTCGGCAAAACGACTCCGCGCCGCAGCAGATCGTAGTCTCCCGCCGCGCGTATCGCATCGATCTCGCCCGGCTCGACGGGCACGACGTTGACTTGAATATTCAGATTCTGTTTCCACATACGAGCGGCCGTGCGTGCTATGCGCTGCTGAGCGTCGTTGCGATTGACGACAAGTTTCAGTTCCGGGAAATTCTCGCCTTCCGGAAACCCGGAACGCTCGAGAAGCTCCTTTGCGCGTTCCGCATCAAAGACAAGCCCAGCGCCCGCGTCGGGCTTTTCCGAAGGCAGGAAACGCGTCGCAGGACTCGTCGAACCGTCGAGTTCGCCCTCAGCGATCTTCTGACGATCGATCGATATCGCAAGAGCCTCTCGCACGCGACGGTCGGAAAGGATCTTGTTGTTCGTATTGACCTCGTAAAGATTCAGCGCCGAGTGCGTCGTCTGGCGAAAATCGTCGTACGGAGCCAGCAGTTTTAACGCAAGCGGAGAAAATGCGGCATTCGTAAGCACGTCGATGTCGCCATTCTTGTAGGCCTCAAGAGCCGCATCCGCCGACGCGTGCGGGACGAATTCCACACGGTCAAGAGCGACCGAGTTCCTATTCCAATATGTCTTTGAGCGTTCGAGGACGACGCCCGTCTTGTCGCTCGAAACGGCGGTGAATGGACCGTTCGAGACCGTCGGCGGAACAGCGTCGGCAGAATCGAATTCCGCCGCTTTCCCGTAAACCGGATAGAAGACAGGGTTGGCGACGAGCTTCGGGAGGTCCGGGTCGGGCCGCTTCAGCGTAACGCGGAATTCAAGTTCGCTCACCGCTTCAACGCCCGCAGCATCCGAAGCTTCGGTCTTTCCGGTATCGACTGCGCGGCTTTCGTTCGGCTTGACCTCGGTCTTTGCGTCCGGCGCTTGCGGAAGCGCGGTCTTTGGAGCCGGATTCATCGGCGAAGCCGAGGCCTTCGGATCGGCCGAAGGATCAGCCCCAGTTTCGGGAACCTTTATCGCAACGTCACCGAAACCCTTTATATTCGCCATTAGTTCGCGTAGAGCGACGTCTTTCTTCGCCGCCGCGACGCGCTTCCACGAATCGACAAAATCCTGTGCCGTAACGGGCTTGCCGTTCGTCCAGCGAGCGTCATTTCGCAGCCGGAACGTCCAAATTCGGCTGTCCTCGCTCGACCAGCTTTCGGCAACGGCCGGACGAACGTCGAGCGACTTCGGATCGAGAGTCGTCAGGCCTTCAAAAACGGCGCGTACAACGTCCGTTTCCGGCGGTGCCGATGCTTTCGCGGGATCAAAACTCTTCGGCAGGTCGCCGTTGCTCCAACGAACTTCCTGCTTAAGCGGCGGCTTCGTTTTTGAAATGAACGCTTCGGGCTGAGGTTGCTTTATTGCGGCACAGGACGCCGCGAGAAGTGTGGCGGCGAGAATGAACACAAACCGCCAGCTCAGCCGTAAACGGCTGAAAATAAGGAGTTTATGTCTGCTGTCCCGCCTTATCATTCCTTTGATCTTCCGTCAGGGAAGCGAAAACCGCTCGCGCCTGCCGCTTTGTGTCCTCAAACCCATTAGATGTATCGATGACGTAATTGGCAAACTTTCTTTTTTCTTCCTGCGGCATTTGAGCGTCAATGCGGCGCGTGGCCTCGTTTTCGTCCAAATTATCGCGTGCCATAAGGCGCGCCAATTGTACCGCAGGTTCGCTAATGACGACAATCAGTTTGTCGAACCGCTTATAGCCGCCGGATTCGATCATCAACGCGGCATCGACGACAGCGATCGCGTGGCGGTTACGCTTTTCGACAGAAGCGAGCCACTCATCCTGCAGCCCGATCACGAGCGGGTGAACGATCGAATTAAGCTTCGCACGCTTTGCTTCGTCGGCAAAAACGATCGAACCGAGCTTCTTTCGGTCGAGCGTGCCGTCAGGGGCAAGAACCTCCGCGCCAAATTCCAGTTCGATAGCGGCAAGGCCAGGCGTGCCCTTCTCGACGACCTTTCGGGCCGCTTGGTCAGCATCGATCACTTCGGCCCCGAGTTCGCGTAAATACTCAGTAACAAAGGATTTACCGGTTGCGATAGAACCTGTCAGGCCGACTGTGAGCACGGGGAATTATCCTTTTGCCGAATGCCGTTTCGCGAGCTTTTGAATGTTGAAATCCGCGATCTCCGCAAGCGTGAGCCCTAGCTCGTCGGCACACGCAGAGATATACCAGAGCACGTCGCCGAGTTCGTCCTTGAGTTTCGCTCGCATCTCGTCCGTCAGCACGCCTTCGTGATCGCGTTGGATCTTTTTAACGATGTTCGCAACCTCGCCTGCTTCGCCCGCAAGCCCTAGCGTCGGGTATTCGACGTTCGACATACGTCGCGGATAGAGTGCGGTCTTGCTCGCCGCCCTTTGATAGTCTTCGAAATTCATAAGGTTAATTTTCCGCGATCCCGCGTCGCATCTTTGCGGCAATGACCGTGTTCTTCATCAGCATCGCGACGGTCAGCAACCCGATGCCGCCCGGGACCGGCGTGATCGAGGCCGCGATTTTCGCGGCGTCACGCGGGCAGACGTCGCCGACAAGCGTCGCTCCGCGATTGTCGAGCGTATCGAGCCGCTTATCAAGTTCCTCGCCCGCGAAAAGCTCGCGAACCTCGTCCGCGCTCTCCACTGAATTGATCCCGACGTCGATGACGACCGCGCCTTCGCGAATGTGTTCGCGGCAAATGAATCCCGCACGCCCTATCGCCGCGATCAGAATGTCGGCTTCCTGCGTAACGCTTGCTAAATTCCGCGTCCGCGAATGGCAGACCGTTACCGTCGCATTCTCGCGTAAAAGTAATGCAGCCAGCGGTTTACCGACAATATTGCTCCGCCCGACGATCACCGCGCGCTTCCCCGCGATCTCGATATCCGAACGTTTCAGAACCTCGATCACACCTGCAGGCGTACAGGGCGTCAGCGCCTCGAAACCCTGCAAAAGCCGCCCGATATTCACGGGATGAAATCCATCCACGTCCTTTTCCGGATCGATCAGCTCGATCACCTCGCGTTCCTCGATATGCTTCGGCAGCGGAAGTTGTACGAGAATGCCGTCAACGTCGTCGCGCGTATTCAGATCGCGGATCGTGTTCAAAAGTTCGGCCTGCGCAACCGTCTCGTCGAAGTGAATGTGCTCGCTGCGGATGCCGATCTCTTCCGCCGTTCGGACCTTGTTGCCGACATAGACCGCCGACGCCGCGTCTTCACCGACGCGAACAACGACGAGCGTCGGCCGTACGGAATGGACTTCGAAAAGCTCTGCCACCTCGGCCGAGACCTCTCGTTTGATGGCGTCGGCGATCGGCTTTCCGCTGAGAATTTTTGCGGTCATAAGTAAATTGCTCGAAAGAGAGAGTTTACCGCAATCTGCCGACCGTTTTCCAAAGCCCGCGCGCTTCCGAGGCCTGATTTGGACACGCCGAACGATTTGGGCGACAATATCCTTTTAATTACTCTTATGCGAAAAGCCCTTATTTTGCTTGCACTCGCATCGCTCCTCGGCCTTATCGGCTGCGGCGGTGCCTCAACGAATTCTTCCAGCGCGAACGCCGTTTCGCCCAACGCAAAACGCTATCCGTTCAAAGGCAAGATCGTCTCCGTCGATCGCGCGAAAAAGACCGCTTCGATAGATCACGAAGCTGTCGAAGGCTATATGGAGGCAATGACGATGGACTTCCCGATCCACGCAGATTGGGCTTGGGACAGCCTGAAGCCCGGTTCCGAGATCAGCGGCGAACTCGTCGTCGATAACACCGCGAAAGATCCGTATTTCCTCGAAAATATCGTCGTCGTCTCGCCGCCGGACCCGAATGCTCCGGCGCCGGACACGAAATTTGCGCAGCTCGGCCAGCCCGCGCCCGACTTCTCGCTGGTCAACCAGGACGGCAAAAAGATATCGCTCAAGACGTTCGAAGGCAAAGCCCTCGCGATCACCTTCATCTACGCGAAATGTCCGCTCCCCGAGTTTTGCATAAAGATGTCGGCGAATTTCCGGGACGCCGCCCGCAAGATCCAAGCCGACCCTGAGCTAAGCGACAAGGTTCGCCTCCTCTCGATCTCGTTCGACCCCGAGAACGATACGCCCGAAAAGCTGCGTGCCTACGGAATTACGTATATGGGCAACGATCCGAACGCAAAATTCGACGTATGGCAGCTTGCCGTCGGCACCGACCCGGAAGTACGAAAGATCGCCGATTTCTTCGGCCTGCGTTACGAGGTGAACCCGGAAAATAAGGCGATCATCGACCACAGCCTTCGAACCGCCGTGATCTCGCCCGACGGCAAAGTTACAAAGATCTTCCCCGGCAGTGACTGGACGCCAACTCAACTCATCGATGCCCTGAAGGCAGCCGGGAAGTAGATCGAGAGTAAGCCGTTCGTGCATCGCGGTCCGTTCTACACGGGAAACGGCCGCGAATGCGCGGGGCTCTAACTCGAATAGACCGTGTTGCCGGCGACGATCGTCGTTTTCACATCGCGGGCATTCGAAGAGAATACGAGCGCGGCGTAGATATCCGAAACCGGATCTTGTGCGTCGTGCGTGAGATCAATTACGGCGAGGTCGGCTTCTTTGCCCGCTTCCAGCGAACCGATCGCGTCGTCCAGGCCTAACGCCCTAGCGCCGCCGAGCGTCGCGCACTCGAAGCTCTCTCTGGCCGTGATCAAGCGTTTAGAATCAGGTCGATTGCGAGCCGTCAGTGCCGCGAAACGCGATTCTTCGAGCAGATCGCAGACATTGTTGCTCGCGACGGAATCGCTCCCTAGTCCGACCGTAATTCCGCTCGCCAAGAACTTCTCGAGCGGGGCGGCACCGTGGCCGAATTTAGCGTTCGATTTCGGGCAATGCGCGATGCTCGCGCCGTTCGCGGCGATCCGCTCGATATCCGTATCCGTAACGCGAACGCAGTGCGCGAGCAGCGGCCGCGTCGCCAGAACGCCAAGTCTTTCGAGGTATTCGATCGGCGTCGAATACGGGCTTGACCATTCGACGTCGAACTTCTCGTAGAATGTCGAGAAAAGCCCGGTTCCGTGTCCCAGAAGCTCGATCTCGTCGGCAGATTCTGCAGCGTGGATCGAAAGCGGTATGCGATTTAAGATCGAGTATTGCGCAAGCAACTCGAACAGTTCCGAACCGACCGTATATGGAGAATGCGGTGATAGCGCAACCCGTACAAGGTCGGTCTCGTCCTGCTTCAACGCCTCGAATTTCGTTGCGAGCGCAAGAAAATCGTCTTTTGCCGTGCGGTTGTCGGGTGAAAATTCCGTCTCTTGAAAAACGACGCCGCGAAGCCCGATCGCCTTCAGCGCTTCAAGCCCGACGCTGCCCATTCGTCCGATATCGCCGAAGCAAGTTACGCCCGCCGCGGCACCTTCGCGTGCACCGACGAGAGCACCGCGCAGAACGCCCTCGTGCCCAAGCTCCGTTCGGATCGCATTCAATTTCAAAAGCCACGCCGCAAAATTATCTTCGACCGCATCGAGCCCGCCGCGCATTGCCGATATCTCTAGATGCGAATGTGCGTTTACAAAACCCGGCGTGATCGCGGCCTTTCCGTACTCGACCGTTTCGGCGTCGGGAAACGCGGCCGCAAGTTCTCTACGTGTTCCCACGCGGACGATCTTCTTGCCTTCGACCGCAACGCCGCCGTCCGCGAACGGCTCGCTCGCGACCGGCACAACGTGGTCTGCAAAATGGAGCGTCGTCATTTCTTGATCTCGGAGGTCTGCATTCGATAGCGTTCGAGGATCTTGGTCACGTAGCTTTTCGTTGACGGGATCGTAATTCGCGAAACGAAATCGTCCTCGGAGATGTCCGATATTTTTACGCCGGCCGTCCAACCTTCGACGCGGCTCGGTCCCGCGTTATAGGCCGCGAGCGTCAATGCCGTCTCGGCCGGAACGCCGCGATACATCTCTCGAAGTTTTTCGAGATACCAGCAGCCGATCTGTATATTCTGCTCTGGATCGGCGAGCACCTGCTCGGGGTTCTCCGCTGCCTTTTCGTATTCCTTCAAACCTGTTGCCTTCGCCCATTCGCGAACGATCGCCGGCCGCACCTGCATAAGCCCGACCTCGTCGGCGGCGCCGTGCTTCCACGCGCGAAAATACGTCTCTTCGTAGATCAGGCTCCAGACGAGTTTTTCGTCTAGGCGGTAAATACGCGCCTGCCGCGCGATAAGATCATCGTAGCGATGTATCCAGTAATCAGGAAAAAAAACGGCCGCCGCTCCTACGATCGTAAGCACAACAATAGAGAGCGATATTAAATATCTGACCATTCTTACAAACTGTTTGGTTCGATTTTACGCCGAAGATAGGTGCGAATGAAAGTTCGTGCTGCAAAAGGCTGCTACCGTTTCGGCAGCACGGCGTTATTTGCCTTGTCGAACGTCGCTTCTTCATTGCCGATATCGGCAGGCCGCAGATTCTCCGCAAATTCGCCGCTGCGCGCCTTTTCGGCAAAAAGGATCACGTCATGATCGGCCTCTGCGGCCATCTCCTGACGGATCCTGTGAAGTTCTTCGATAAATTTTGGGCGTCGGTACATCTTGCAGACTATTCTACGCCTTTTGCAGTAAGTTCGCGCATAGCGGGAAGTTCCAGCCGAAGTTCATCATTCTCGACCGTGATCGTGATGTCAGCTGATTCACCGATCCTTCCCTGGATCAGGGCCTCGGAAAGCTCGTCCTCGATATGTTTTTGGATCGCGCGTTTCAGCGGCCGTGCTCCGTATTTTCGGTCGCTGCACGTCCTGTCGATGAGCCATTTCTTGGCCTCGAGTGTGAGCGAAACTTTCAAATGCCGGTCGGCGATGATCGAATTAAGATTTGCGATCTGCAGGTCGGCGATCGCCATCAGGTCGTCGAGCGAAAGTTCGTCGAAGATGAGGATCTCGTCGAGGCGGTTTATGAATTCGGGGGCAAATATCTGTCTGACGGCCGTCATCACCTCGTCCTCGCGTTTTGAGCGCGTTGCCTCGCCCGACGCCTGAAAACCGAGCGACGCCGTCTTTTGGATCATTCTCGCGCCGATATTCGACGTCATTATGAAGATCGAATGTTTACAATCGATCGTCTGTCCGGTCGAATCCGTGAGAACGCCGTCCTCAAAAACTTGCAGCAGAAGGTTGAAGATATCGGGATGCGCCTTCTCGATCTCGTCAAAAAGCACGATCGAATACGGCGAACGACGCAGGCGTTCCGTCAACTGTCCGCCTTCCTCGTGCCCGACGTATCCCGGAGGCGATCCGATGAATTTTGAAACGGAATGCCGCTCCATAAATTCACTCATATCGAAGCGAATAAGTGACCTTTCGGAACCGAAAAGGAACTCGGCCAGCTGCCGTGCAACCTCTGTCTTGCCGACGCCTGTCGGCCCGAGGAATAGAAACGAGCCGACCGGCCGCTTCGGCGATTTGATGCCCGCACGCGAACGTCTTATCGCTCTTGCAAGCGCCGAGAGTGCAGGCCGCTGCGAGATGATCTTCTCGCCAAGCACGTTCTCGATCTTGAGCAGCTTTTGGGCTTCTTCTTCCTTGATCGACGAGACCGGAATACCTGTCCAGCGGGCGATCACTTCGTCGATGTCATCGCGTGTAACTTCGACTGCGAAAAACGAATCTTCAAGCGTTTGAAGTTCGAATGAGATCAACTGATCCTCGTTCGCAGAGGCGCGTTTCCAATTTTCGACTGTCTCTTTCCACGAAGGCTCGCCCGGATTCTCGCTCCGGTAACGCAGCTTTGCACGCGCTCCCGCTTCATCAAGAACGTCGATCGCTTTGTCCGGCAAAAATCGATCTGAAATGTATCGGTTCGATTGCTCGACGGCTGCGGTAAGCGCATCCTGCGTGTATCGTATCTGATGATAAGCCTCGTAACGCTCGATGATGCCTTTTACGATCTGCAGAGCGTCATCTTCGTTCGCGGGCTCGACCCTCACGGCCTGAAAACGCCGTTCGAGCGCTCGATCTTTCTCGATCGTCCGCCGATATTCCGAAGGCGTCGTCGCACCGATGCATTGGATCTCGCTGCGCGAAAGCGCGGGCTTCAAGATGTTCGCGGCGTCAAGCGTACCTTCTGCGGAGCCTGCGCCGACGAGCGTGTGTATCTCGTCGATAAATACGATGTTGTCGCGATTCTCTTTCAATTCGCCGATTATCTTCTTTAGACGCTCTTCGAACTGGCCGCGATATTTCGTCCCGGCGACGACAAGGGAAAGATCGAGTGCGAGTATGCGCTTGTTCTCGAGGAATGACGGAACATTCTTATCGACGATCCGCTGTGCGAGTCCTTCGACGATCGCCGTTTTCCCGACGCCGGCCTCGCCGATCAGCACGGGATTATTCTTCGTGCGACGGCATATAAGCTCGATAAGGCGCTCGGTCTCTTGCTGTCGACCGATCAGCGGGTCGAGCCGCCCATCGGCAGCGTCCTGGGTCAGATCGCGAGTGAATTCTGCAAGACTCGGTGTTTTTGAAGCTTCTTTTGCCGGCGCGAAAAGGTTCGGCATCGCGCGCTGCTGCTGGCCGAGCTTTTCGCGAATATCGTCAAGCCTTACGCCATATCCGAAAAGGATTTCGGCGGCAACGGAACGCTCTTCGCGTATCAGCCCAAGCAAAATATGCTCCGGGCCGATATGCCGATTCTTGAGCTGACGGCTCTCTTCGTTCGCGTAAAAGAGTATGCGTTTTGTAACGGCGGAAAGATGGAGTTCGCTCGATTGCGGTATGCGGTCGCGGACGACGATCCGCTCCTCGATCTCTTTGCGGACGGAATCGACCGTCAATGAATGCCGATACGGGAAATATTTCGCCGAAAGTGTCTTGTCCTCCCGCAGCAACCCGAGAAGAATGTGCTCGGGGGCGATCGATTGAGAACCGTATTGAAGGGCTTCGTAACGCGCGAAAAAAATAACGCGGCGTGACCTTTCTGTGTAGCGTTCGAACATAAAGAGGGAAAATACGCTAACTATCGCTTTTCGACGTACTGCGATTATATCGAATGCGGAGTTCGATCGTGTAATTAAATTTTCGAATAGTTCCGAGCTTACCAAACAGAAATAGATTCAAAGGCCGCCAAAATCCAGAAGAAATGTGGTCTTCAAGCAGAAAGATCGCGATAATTTTTGCGTCCGTCGGATCGACGGCGACCGTCTAGCTCGTCTCTTTCGCAGCTTTATTGCGAAATCGCCTTACCTTTGCGAGGTTCCCGCAGTCCCGCATATCGCACCAATGGCGGTTGCGTCCGCGGCTGTCGTCCACGAACAGCCATCCGCACGAGTCGCCTCCGCACATACGAATTCGCTTCGAGCGGTCGGAAGTCAGCAGTTCGACCGCCCCAAAAATAACGGAGTCGATGATCGCATCGAGCGGTTCGGCGTCAGGACGGTTGTTTAGCTCGAACTTCCCGCCCGCGTACTCGAACGTCTGATCTCCAAGCGCTCTTCGCCGCTCTTTGTCCAAACGGTCAAGATCGTCTGTAAGCGGACGCTTTCCGTCGATCATCGCGACGGCAAGGCCGTAGATCGCAGCCCGGAGTTTACGGGCACGACGCAAGTTCTGAGTGCCGCCGCCAGTCGCGGACTCGCGTTGGAGAAGGCCGCGGGCGGTTTTCTCATCGACGGTCTTCGCCTTCAACGCCCAAGAAACAAGGTCCGCGACATCTGCGATACTCTCGCCCGCCGGAACATATGCCTTGTCCGTCCGCTGCCATTTCGACGCAGTGTTCACAAAATCGAGGCTTAAGTCCCCGGCGATAAGTTTGAATTTCTCAGGTCGCAATTCCATTAAATAAATTATATCCCACATCGACGTAACCGCCAATATGCTATTGACAGGTTACGCATCGAGTGCTATTGTGTAACCATTCTCACGGCTTATGACAGTTACACAGAAAGAATTTCAAAGGAGAATGACAATGGAAAAGCAGCAGATAATCGATGAACTTCAAATGATATTGGACGGCGACCCGTGGCACGCGGCGAGCCTTAAAGAGACTCTCAGCGGTATAGACGGCCGGCACGCAGCGCTAAAGCTTCCCGGTACGCACAGCATTTGGGAGCTCGCGGGACACATTGCGGGATGGAACAACGTCTGGGCCGAGCGCCTTCGCGGAAACCCTGTCGGCGAACCTGCCGACGGCAACTTTCCGGAAGAAAAACAGGTTGCAGACGTCGCCTGGAAGGACCTGCAGACACAACTCGAAGATTCTTTCGCGAACTTGATCAACGGCATCGAACTGCGTTCAGAAGACGAGTTCGGAGAGAGGTTCGGGGACAATGACTACACGCTCAGCTTCTTTCTGCACGGAACCGTGCGGCACAATGTCCACCACGCGGCACAGATCGCCCTGCTGAAAAGCGCGACCGCAAAGCGCGACACGGCGGCCGCCTAAGAATAGCGAATACGGCGAAAGACCGCGTTATTCAATGCGGTCTTTGTCTCGCAATTTAGTTGTTCATTGAAGACACGGACTCGATCTGGGGTTCATCTTGGACCTCGATGACCACGGCTTCGTCGCGTTTTGTGATGCCCTTTAGTATCTTGCCCGCCGGCGCAAGCTCGACCTTCGACCTGAGGACGCGCGAGATGCGTTTCGGCAGGAATTTTGGAGCAAGATTCGCGATCGAATCAGCGAGAGCCGCGATATCGCCGCCGCCCGACCAATGTTCGCGAACGACCTCGACATCCGTCCGGTTTATCAGCCGCAGCAGAACCAGCGCGACCATATAAAGATCATCGACCTGGCCGATGAATGGGAAAACGTCCGGGATAAGGTCGAGCGGCGAGATCACATAAACGATCGCCGCGATGAAGAGAGCTTTCTCCGCCGTGGGAACGCGCGCATCCTTCAAGAGCCGTGCGAGCAGCTTCGCCATATTCGGCAGAAACATTACGAACGTCCGCATACGGCCCTTGAGTTCGCTTTTTTCGCGTCGCGCCAATTTTCCCATTTCTTGACAAAGTCTAAGAGCAAACCCACCGCAAGGCAAGTCTAGGCCTACCGACTCCACAAACTCTCCAGTCTCTCCAAACTCTACAAACTCATTCGGACTGTGATAAATTCGAGAGGTTTTTAGGAATTTTATGATCCTCGAAGAAATACGCCGTCGCGCCGCCGGCGATCCGCAGCACATCATCCTGCCTGAGGGCGAAGACCCGCGAACGGTCGAGGCGGCCTCGATCTGCTCTCGTAACGGCATCGCGAAGATCACGATCCTTGGCCGTGAGGAGATCGTCCGCGAGCTTGCCGCGAACACGGGAGCGAATCTGAATGGCGTCAGCATTCTCGATCATCGACGGTCCGCCGATGTCGGGCGAATTGCGAGCCTTTATCACGAACTCCGGCGTGCAAAGGGCGTAACTCTCGAGGAAGCCGAGCAGGCCGTTAAGGATCCGCTTTATTTTGCGGACCTGCTTGTTCGCGAAGGAAAAGCCGACGGTTCGGTCGCCGGCGCGACGAACACGACCGCGCACACGGTCGCCGCCGCGCTTCGTTGTGTCGGCCCAGCAGACGGTTTTAAGACCGTTTCGAGCTTCTTTCTGATGGTCGTCCCGGATAAAAAGTTCGGCGAAAAAGGGTCGATGATCTATGCAGATTGCGGCGTCGTGATCGATCCGGACTCTGCCGCGCTTGCCGAGATCGCGATGGCGTCGGCTGATTCTGCACAGGCTCTTCTCAATGCCGAACCGCGTGTTGCGATGCTGTCTTTTTCGACAAAAGGCAGTGCAAAACATCAGGCTCTCGATAAGATCGTCGAGGCTGTCAAGACCGTGCGCGTTCGCCGGCCTGAACTCGTAATTGACGGCGAACTCCAGGCAGACGCGGCCCTCGTCGAGGCCGTAGCGGCATCGAAGGCGCCGGGTTCGCCCGTAGCAGGGCGCGCGAACGTGCTTATCTTCCCCGACCTTAATTCCGGGAACATCGCGTACAAATTGACAGAACGTCTAACGGGCGGAACCGCGATCGGCCCTATACTCCAAGGGCTAGATCGCCCGTGCAACGACCTTTCGCGCGGCTGCAAGGCCGAGGATATCGTCGATGCCGTAGCGATCACCGCCGTTCAGTCTCAGGCGCGAAAGAGCCGCTGAACCTCACAAATTCTTCTGCGTTTCTACGCTTAATATGATATAAATCAAGGAAAGGCGCGCCCTTTCGGGACGACATTTTATTTAACTTTACTCACAAAAGGCTTTAGCCCGACTAGAGGCCGCATCGCATGTTGTAAACCCTATGGATCAGGACCAAAGACTGACGCCGCTGCCGCGGGGGCTGGATCTTAATCAGCCGAATGGCGAATTTCCGGCCGCATACACGGCCTACTACGACCACGAGAGCCAGTCCAGCCAGCGGACGCTCCGGCAGTATGTTCGCGTCATTACGAAGCGTCTCCCGCTGATCGGCGCCATCGCCATCGTCGTTACGGCCGCTGCGGCATTCTACTCATTTCGCCAGCCCTCGATATATTCGGCGAGCACCGAGATGCTGATCGAACCGCGAAAAGCCGCCCCGACCGCAAAGGATGCGATCAATATCAATTTCGGCGGCGACGAAACGACGTATTACAACACGCAGCTTCAGCTTTTGCAGAACCCCGACCTGATGAAGAAGGTCGTGCTTGCTCTCGGCCTACAGCGTGACCCTGACCTTCTTGGGCAAAGCGATCGCGGCTTTTTCGGGACATTAAGATCGCTATTTTCTAGCCCCGCTAAAGCCGAATCGCCGCAAGGCGCGCTCCCCGTACTTACCGACACGGAAAATGCGGACCCGACGGCCGCTCAGCTTTCGCCAGAAGAATCAGCAAGGGCGAATCAATACGCCGCCGCTCTTTCGGGCGGATTACACGTCGATCAGACTGAGAGAACGAGTTTGTTCACCGTATCGGTAAGCAGCACGAAGCCGCAGCTTGCCGCCGCAGTTTCTGATAAGGTCGCCGAGGTTTTTATCGAAGAGGACGCAAAACGCGAACTCGAAGGCACACAGTCCGCCTATGACGAACTCACAAAATCCATCGCTGACCTGAAGGTCACGATCGCCGACCAGGAAAATAAGCTCACAGACTATATGCGTTCGAGCAATCTTCCGCTGCAGGAAAAGGGAGCCGATCTTTCGGCAAGCCGTCTGCAGACGCTGAGCGAGCAATGGCTTTCGGCGGCGGACGATCGACGCAAACTCGAAGCTCGATATAACGGCGCCGTTACGGCAAGTTCGCGCGGCCAAGGGCAGAATATTCCCGACCTCTACGAAAATAAGGTCTATCAGGATACCGTTCGGTTGAACACCGAACGTAAGGGTAAGCTTCAGGATCAGATCCGCGAGATCGAAAAGCAGATCAAGGATTCCGAGACCGAAAGGGCTGAACTTCTCGTAAAATATACGCCCGAATACGTAAAAGTTAAGCAGGTCGATGAAAAGATCGCATCGTTAAAGAACACTAAACAGCAGACCGAGTCAGAGGTTTCGCAGATCATCGATCGTGACCAAAAGAAGATCGAGAAAGACGCCGTGAGCGGCGCTCTCGTCTCGCTGCGTTCGCAGCTTGACGCCGCGAAGAGGCGTGAAGATCAGCTTCTGAACGCATACGAGGTAGAGGCGGAACGCGCGAACGTGCAGGGTCAGGCGACGACGACATTGACGACCCTCAAGCGTGCTCTTGAAACGAATCGCGGCCTGCTCGACACATACACGCAGCGGCAGAAAGAGCAGGAACTTTCGCTCGCCGCCGGCAAACCGAACAACATCAAGATATCTAATCGCGCGGTCGCACCGTCATCACCGGACGGCCCGAAACGCGCGCGCAATATCTTCATCGCGCTTCTCGCTTCGCTCGGTGCGGGCATCGGCCTCGCATTCCTGCTCGATTATCTCGACGATTCCGTCCGCACGAGCGACGACGTCTCGCGTGCGTTGGGGCTCCCGACGCTCGCGATGATCCCGCACCATGGGATCAACGAGAAAAAACGTCTGAGTATTCGGGGAATCGCGGGCGAAAGCAACGGCAAGAATACGGCGGCAAGCACGGCTCTCATCACGCTCGAAGAGCGCCATTCGCCAATGGCGGAAGCTTATCGGCACCTTCGCACATCGCTGCTTTTCTCGAGTGCGGGCAAGCCCCCGCAATCGATCCTAGTTACGTCCTCGCAGCCGTCCGAGGGCAAGACGACGACCGCGATCAACACCGCGATCACGCTCGCACAGGCCGACGCCGACGTTGTTCTGATCGACTGCGATCTTCGTCGCCCGCGTATGCACTCGCACTTCGGACTATCGAATACGCAAGGCCTGACCAACTACCTTTCGGGTGAAAAATCGACCGAGAATCTTATAAAGGCCGCGCCTGGACTTCCGCATTTAAAGATCATCACGAGCGGACCGATCCCGCCGAATCCGGCCGAACTTCTTTCGTCCAACGAGATGCGGAATCTGCTGCAATTCCTTCGCGGACGCTTTAAGCACATCATTATCGACTCACCGCCCGCGATCTCATTCACTGACGCCGCGATCCTCTCGACACAAGTTGACGGCGTTGTTCTGATCGCGATGGCGGGAAAGAGTTCGATGCATTTGATGCGGCAATTCCGTACGCGCATTTCGGCTCTCGGAGCGCGCATTTACGGCGTTGTCTTGAACGGCATTACAAGCGAATCCGTCGAATACGACTATTACGGAACCGGCTATTATCATTACTACCAGCACCGCACCGACGATGCGACGCCGATAATGGAGGACGTCGAGACGTCCGCGTCCACTCGCGATAAAGGGAGCAGCTTTAAGCCTTAACAAATCGGCGGAGTGCATCGCGCCAGACAGGAAGCTCGTCGAGTCCCAACTCGGCGAGCCTTTTTGATGCAAGCCGGGAATATCGCGGCCGCGGTGCAGGCCGTGCTAGATCGGCATCCGAGATCGGAGTAACGACCGATGTATCGACGCCGAGGAGCTTCGCGATCTCGCACGCAACGCCGTAATAGGTCGAGCCAGAGCCGGCGTTCGTGATATGCACGATCCCCGTCGCATCTTTTGCCGCAAGCTCACGCAGACGCCTTGCAAGATCGCCCGCGAACGTCGGCGTGCCGAAGCTGTCGCTGATCGCCGTTATGTGTTTGCCCGAACTCAAGAGGTCGGGGATCACGCTCAGAAAATTCGTCCCGCCAAAGCCGTATATCCAACCCGAACGCACGATCACGGATGTCGCATATTCTTCCGCCGCACGCAATTCCCCGTCATACTTCGACCTTGCGTAAACGCCGAGCGGCGCGGGCACGTCCGTCTCTGTGTAAAAACCGTCGCTCGCTCCGTCAAAAACGTAATCGGTCGAGATCGTGATGAATTTTGCACCGTGCTCCTTTGCCGCCGCCGCAAGATTTGCGGGTCCGTCGGAGTTCGCCGCATACGCCGATTTTTCGTTGCTCTCAGCACCGTCAACGTCCGTAAATGCCGCACAGTTGACGATCGCGTCCGGTCGCAGTTCGCCGATCACCGCCAGGCATTGCCCGCTGTCCGAAATATCCAAACCGCCGCGGTCAAGCGCGACAACGTCGTCGCCGATCGAGCGACAATATTCCGCAACCGCACGCGCGACCATACCTTTAGCGCCTGTTACTAGGATCTTCATCCGAGGCTTGACCCGTACATCTTTTGATAATAATTACGGTATTCGCCGCTGCGTATCTCTTCGACCCATTCGCGATTGTTCAGATACCAATCTATCGTCGCCTGAAGCCCTTGCTTCCAGGACATTTCGGGTTGAAAGCCGAGTTCCGTCTCGGCCTTTGTGGCGTCGATCGCATAGCGGCGGTCGTGTCCGAGACGGTCGGTAACGTATCGGATAAGCGAATGCGGTTTGCCGAGCGCGTCGAGAATGGACGTTATGACATCGATGTTCTGCCGCTCGTTACGCGATCCCAGGTTGTAGGCCTCGCCCGACACGCCCTTCTCATATGCGGCCCAAATTCCGCGGCAATGATCCTCGACATAGATCCAATCGCGCACGTTCTTGCCGTCCCCGTAAACCGGCAAAGGCTGATCGTTAAGGGCATTCGCGATCGCAAGCGGAATGAGTTTTTCGGGGAATTGACGCGGCCCGTAATTATTGCCGCAGCGTGTGATAACCGCATCGACGCCGTGAGTTTCACGCGCCGCACGTGTGACGAATTCGGCCGCCGCCTTCGATGCCGCATACGGTGAATTCGGCTGCAGCGGCGTGTCCTCCGTGAAAAAGGCGTCGCTTTCTTCCGGCAGAGTTCCCATCACCTCGTCGGTCGAAACCTGTACAAAACGCCGCACGCCTTTCTCGCGTGCGGCATCGAGTAGCACTTGCGTGCCGATGATGTTCGTCCGAAGGAATTCGTCCGCCGAGTGTATGCTGCGATCGACGTGCGATTCCGCCGCAAAGTTGAATATCACGTCCGTCCCGCTCGGTAACGCTTCTAGGACGGCCTTGCGGTCACATATGTCGCCTTTGACGAAGGTATGCCGTGCGGCGCCGATCCCTTCGAGGTTCTTCGGGTTTCCGGCGTATGTCAGCGCGTCGAAATTTATGACTGCCACGTCCGGGTCGCGCTCAAGCGCCAAGCGCACGAATGCTGAGCCGATAAATCCGGCACCGCCGGTCACGAATATCTTCTTGGGCATTTTTCCTTAAAAGTCCGAATGAGTATCGAGCCGCCGCATTTCTTTGAGGATCTGGTCGGCACGCGTCTGGGGCGCGTCGATGTCGTCAAGAATGATGCGTTCGCCGCCTTCGCTTGCATTATCGATAACGATGTCGCCGAATCCGAGAAGCCGCTGGAGGAACGTGGACGAGACAGTTACATCCTGCACACGCCGCAAGGGAATGTTTCGGCGCGTCCTTGCGATAAATCCGGAATCGATCTCGAGCTTTGTGTCTGTCAGGGTATATCGGACAAGCTTGGTCTTGATGTGAAAATAAACGGGTATCAGAAGGATCAAGAAGCCTAAACCTACGCCCAGCCACGGCGATTGAAAGAAGCCGCCGAGGAGAGCCGCAATGACGAAAGCTCCGAGTAGAGCGGCCAGATATCCTGCGTAAACGAACTTCAGCGTTCGGCCGATCGAGAAGACGATCTGTTCGTCGTCCGCACCCTTTGCATTGAGTTCGTCCGGCTTAACCTCGGCGAGCGGTGCCCGATAGTCGGGCGTTCCCGCCGCAGAAGGCCGCGCAGCGACCCGCGTTTCAAGTTCCTTCAGCTCACGCCCGCAGCTTCTGCAAAAAGCTGCGTCGTCGGCATTCTCAAGTCCGCATTTATCACAAAACATTCAACAATTATAAGCCTTTACGGCTTTACGGCGTACATCTCGAGCTTCTCACCCGGTATTTCGTCAGGCACATAGACCGCAAGAACCTTCGAGCCGCGGATACCGTCCCAATACGGGCCGTTGGAATCGAGGCTGAAATATTTGAATCCGATGCGAGCCGGGATCGGGGCGGGCGGCGGATTCGAATACGAAAGCACAACGCCAGGCAGCGCAGAACCGATCACCGTATCGATGACGTCGCGCGACGCGATCTTGATGACGCGCGGCACACCCTCGATGAGCTTTGCTTCGGGCATCTGCGAACGGACGGCAAGAAAGAAACCGGCTTCTTTCAAGAGTCGTTCGTCCTCGACGCGGCCGACATAGAGAGCATCGCGAACCTTTTCGAGCGGTATCGCAACGCAGCGGCTCGGGATGACGGTTTCGAGCAGCAAGCGAAGCTGCGCGTTCAGCGTGTAGAAGGTGAAATAGAGATCGTCGTGGTCGTATCTTACGATGTCCTTTGGATGATGATCCGTCGAGAACGTCATCAATTTGCCGACCAAGGTCGCCATCTCGAGATAAAGCTTTTCGGGATGCACGAGTTGCGCGCGGAAATAGTGCGAGATGTAGGGGATCGACGAATTTATGGTGTGCAGCAGCCAAAAAACGCCTGCGTCCGATGTCGTGAAATCCGCTAGGCCCGCTTGCCGCTGACGGCGCTGTTCGCCGAGGCTGCCGCTCTTTGTGATGAGCACCTCAACAAGCTGCCGCAGCATACTTACGAGCCAATCCGACGCCGTAACATCGAGGATCGGCGGAATATATTCATTCGAGATCTGAAGCTGTCCGGTCGGCGTCCGCGTCAATTCGGCGATCTTTATCGATGAGAATCCATCGCGGATCTCATCGTCAAAGACGATACGCACGTTGTTCCGCGCGTACGCGATCGGCTGTTCGTTCGTACCGCTCGTCTCGTCACGAACAAGCGCGCCTTCCTGCAGATACCTTATGTTCTGCTGTGGAGCGGCGCCGCTTCCCTGGAAATTCGCCTCGCCCATCTTTTTGGCAGGGATCGCGAGATAAACGCCGAGTTTCTCCTGTTCGGCGTGAAAATGATCGCCGACAGGCCGCAGATCGGGCGCGCCTTCCTGATCGGGAAAGTTCAGGAACAACCCGTCCGGCATTACCGCACGGCACGCCGTGATCTGAAAGTTCGCATTGCCGATCGCCTCTTGGTTGATCTGCATACTCAGAACGCCGTACGCATACGGCGCGACCGAACGCACGCGGGAATTTACGAGTTCCTCGTGATAATTATCCCATTGCTGGAAATGCTGCGGGGTCAGCAGCATTCCTTCGTTCCAGACGATCTTTCGATATTTGCTCATAGCTTGGGGATAACGCTTGTAA